>LDZQ01001202.1_pt1 | contig 17614 bp, 15 predicted proteins | sample 615361 | NCBI WGS metagenome assembly LDZQ01 (sample SAMN03408297, study PRJNA278302) | terrestrial metagenome | isolation source: oil reservoir sample I2 | place: USA: Alaska, North Slope, Ivishak formation | collected 2013 | reverse complement strand
ATTTCTTCCTTTGTGAAGTTCCCGCTTATGTATTTATCTCTGTTGATGGATTTAACAGTACCTGGTGCATAACCTCCACCGGCTACTGGTTGGTCTGAAATAGATACTATTATGGGATCCAGATGATAGTCTGCAGTTACAACAACGCTTTCATGATCGCCATGATATTTGAACCATCTCGCAACTTCGACCTCGGGGGTGGAGATGGAGGGTTTCATAGAATTGGCGGTTGAATACCCATTATACAATGATAAGACCATTATTATCAATAGGAGGAGGGTATACTTCTTTTTCTCAAAATTTAAGGCTTTTATGGATAAACTTGCAAGTACTGCTACCGCGAACAAGTTGAAGTAGATTATTCTCTCTGTGATCACATTAATGCCGAATATATAGATTACGCTTATGAATGTCACGCTGATAAACCAGGAGAGTATTATGATGTCCTTTTTTTCACGATCCCATAAGATGTTGATGAAACCTATTAATGCTAGGGAGAATGGGATGGGACCTATAAGTTGTATGTAGCTTTTAAATGGTAATGTTTGGGTTGGTGGTGATCTGAATACAAAACCATATTTTATGAGGAGGGGGATTAACCAAAGACTACTTGTGATTAAACCTATTATTATAATGATCCAGTATCCTTCGAGGTTTATTTCGTCCTTGATTTTCAAGACTATAGTTGCAACTGTTATCACTGATAATATTATGAGGGCCGATAACAGATGGGTGAGGAGAACCAGTCCCCATAGGAAACCAGCCACTATGGCATATTTATCCTCGGCTTTTTCAATTGCAAGATAATAAAAATAGACAAGAATGGGTAAGAATATCACCGCCATGGATTCTGGGATTGGGACCATCATCCTATGGAATAATGGGCTCATAATGATAAACAAGCCTGTTAAAAATCCTATAATATTCCCATAAAATTTCTTTGAAACATAAGAAAACGAAAAAACCCCAAATAATGCTAAAAATGGTTGCACTAACCTCGCCGCCAAAAAAGGGCTGATATTCAAAATTTTCACAATAGATAAAAGGAGCAGATGGAAAAGTGGGGGATAAAATATTGGCCTTCCATAAGGAGCTGCAGTTAGATTATCCCAGAGAAATATACCCTCACTGTAAAGTTTCATATTATGTATATGATAGTAAATGTCCCAGCTTAATGGCCAATCATATTTTATTGTAGGTATTAAAGCTAGTGCGAATGCCAAGACAGCAGGCAGGAATACTATGAACTTTTTAAAACTTGATTCTTCCAAGATTTGACCCTTCATAATATTTTCAGGTTTTGGGGTTCTTCAAGTATGATCTCTGTTGAACCCTTGTATTCTGATACTTTCCCTGTGATTTTTATTTTTTTATATTTGAGCATTTCCATGTTTAAGTTGGATCTTTCAATCTCATTTTTCACCGATTCGAATATTACAATTGTTATTCTTCCAGTACCATCATTTAATGTGATAAATGATGCTCTACCAGTCTTTGACTTTTTTATATCCTCCACGAAACCAGTTACTGTGATTTTTTCATCGATCATGCCCTTGTTTATCTCTTTTATTTTAACCTCTCGTGGCGTGATACTACCTGCGGAAATTATCATCCCTATAAGACCCACTAGTGCTATGAAAATGGCAATTTTAAATATCTTCTCATCCTCCACGATAAACACCATAAAAAAGTTATTTATGCTTTGAAGAGTGATTCTATACGTTTTATGGTGTCGACGTCTTCTAGGCTGAGATCATCTCTTATCCTTTTCACCACTGGAAACCTGAGGGAGTAGCCGCTTTCATATTCGGGGCTTTTAACTATTTCACTATATGCCACTTCTAGGATTATCTCAGGTTTCACCTTGATTTTCCTCCCTTTTTCCTCTACTGTTATCTCTTTCAGTCTTTCTGTGAGTTCTTTAAGTGTTCTATCATCTAGGCCAGTTGCAGCATGTGCAACAGTCTTCAGTTCACCGGTTTCATCATCCCTTGCTGCTAGCAGATATGATCCTATAAGGTGTGCGCGTTTTCCCTTACCGTATGTTCCACCGATAACCACCAAATCCAAGGTTTCAGGTTCTGCCTTGTACTTGAGCATCTTTTTACCCCGTATCCCTGGTATGTATGGTGCATTCGGATCCTTTATCATTATACCCTCATGTCCCTCTTTTATAGATTCATTGAAGAGCATTATGCCATCATTAATATTCTTGGTGTTGACTTTCACCTGCCTACTTAATTCTATCTTACCTTCTATTGGCTTGATTATGGATTCTAAGATCTTGCGCCGCTCTTTGAAGGGTTCGTCTATGAGTGGCCCCCTATAATATAATATGTCGAAGAGGTAAAGTGTTAGTGGTATCTTAGTTATCATCTTTTCGATGTCGTATTTTCTCTTCACCCTCTGGAGGATGTATTGGAATGAACCCGGCTTTCCTTCAATGTTTACGATGATTTCTCCTTCCACTATAAAATCTTCTTGGGGTAATGCTTTTTCCACGCGTTTGATGATCTCGGGCACGGCATTGCTTATATTTTCTAGTCTACGGGTGAATACGAGGATTTCATCACCCTTTCTGTGTATTTGGACTCTCACACCATCATATTTGGTTTCGCAGAGCGCCTCCCCCAGTTCTTCTATGGCAGATTCTATGCTCTCTGCCAGTTGGGCTAACATTGGCTTCACAGGCCTTCCAGGTTCTAGTGAAAGTCTGCGGAGTCCGGCTTCTCCTTCACTCTTGGCGACCTTGGCAACCATTCCAAGATCATTGGTGAGCATGTAGGCTCTTTCAACAACTTCCTTATTAATGTTGAATGCTAGTGAGATGGCGTCACTTATAATACCCTCACCAGCCCCCACCCTTAATTCCTCGAGTATTGTTCTTGTTATATATTTGGCCTCGATTGGGGAGGCTAATGATAAAATACCGAGGAGTATGTCTATTTTTTTTGATTGAGCTCCCTGGCCTGTTATAGATGCTAGTTTTCTAAGATCTTCATAGACTTTTTTGACTGTGAGGGGATGTGGGGTGAATGTTACCTGGGCTTTCCTTTTGAACAGTGTTTCGCTTGCTTTGCCAATGTCGCCTTGTTCACGGACTTGTTCTTCTATTTCATCAACACTCACACCAGTGACGATTGATATTGCCTTCATTAGAAGTTTCGGCCCGATTCCGAGTTCTTCCTCGCTCCAGGTTGGGAAAACACGACCTAGAAGGAGTAGGGTTACTAGTGGTAAAAGTTCGGGGTCTGTCTCCTTGAGGAAATCGGCTATTATATTGGTCTTTTCTAATCTTTTGGTTGTTGATTCTAGTCTGTTATAAAGTTTGGCTAGGTTTTTGTATTCCATCATCATCCCCCTTGGCATTAGGGGTTTTATTGCTTTTTGAAGAGTCTTAAGGCGCAGTATTCGCCACACATTGAGCACATGTCTTCTTCTTCAACTGGACATCGCATCCTATATTCTCTGGGTCTTTCATGGTCAAATGCTAGTTCAAATTGTTTCTCCCAGTCGAAGTCTCTCCTTGCCCTTGCCATCTTCAATTCCATGTTCCACGCCTTCGACATCCTTTTAGCGGAGTCAGCGGCTTGTGCAGCTATCTTGGATGCTATAACACCCTCTTTAACTTCTTTCACGCCGGGTATGGTTAGGTGTTCTGCTGGTGTGACATAACAGATGAAATCTGCTCCATGATAGGCTGCTATAGCCCCTCCTATGGCCGCGCTTATATGATCATAACCTGGGGCCATGTCAGTTACTATAGGACCTAGGACATAGAACGGTGCTCCTTTACAGATGGTTTTTTGAATTTTCATATTCGCGGGGATTTGGTCTATTGGGACATGTCCCGGCCCTTCTACCATGCATTGTACTTTAGATTTCCTTGCTTTTTCAACCAATTCTCCTAGTATGATTAGTTCTTGTAGTTGTGGGGTGTCTGATGCATCTGCTAAGCAGCCTGGTCTTAGTCCATCACCGAGGCTGAGTGTAACATCATATTCATGGGCTATCTCGAGGAGGTAATCATAATCTGAATAGAGGGGATTCTCTCTCTTGTTATGTTTTATCCATGTGGCGAGGAACACCCCTCCTCTGCTCACCATCCCCATAATTCTCTCTGATCTTTCTAATTTTTCTACTGTGTTGAGTGTTATGCCGGAGTGGACTGTCATGAAATCGACTCCATCCTTTGCCTGTTTTTCTATTGTATTGAAGATGTCGTCTTCGTCCATGTCGACTATTGAACCATTATTTTTTTGCGCGGCTTTTACACCAGCCTCATAAATGGGTACTGTGCCGACTGGTACGTCCACTTTTTCTAGGATGGTTTTTCTTATCTTGGCTAGTTTTGGTCCTGTGCTCAGATCCATTATGGTGTCGGCTCCGTGTTGGACTGCAACAAGCGATTTTTTAATTTCCAAGTCAGGATCCTCCAACTTGGGTGAGGAGCCGATGTTAGCGTTTATTTTCGTGGATAGGCCTTCACCGATCCCGCATGGGATTGGGTTATGGATTGGGTTTGATGGTATGACAATTCTACCCTCTGCTACTCTTTTCATGATCTTTTGGATATTATAATTTTCTGATCTGGCCACTTCCTCCATTTGTGGTGTTGTGTTGCCTTTTCTTGCTTCTTCCATTTGTGTCACTTTGGATCCCCTCATCTTTAATATATGACTTGGAACACAAATAAGTTTATGATACGGAAACTTTGTGCAAAGGATATTATGATAAGGGATGTTATTGTGGTGGAACCAGGGGAGTCTGTAGCAGCTGCGAAGTTGAAGATGGTCCGGGCTAATATTGGTGGAGTGCCTGTGGTGGAGGGGGATAAGCTTGTTGGATTCATAACACATAGGGATATATTATTGGCTGGTAGCGAAGCTCTTAAACTTAAAGTGAAGGATATTATGAGCCGGGATCTTGTTGTGGTTGACAAGAACGCCCCTATTGGTAAGATAAGTAAGATAATGGTGGAGACTGGTTATCAGAGGATCCCTGTGGTGGAGGATGGGAGACTATTGGGTCTTATAACCCAGAGTTGTGTGATAAAGGCCATAGCTGATCACATAGAAGATGATTGCTTCTAAATAGAATAGTGTTAGATGAGCGGATATGGTAGTGGGGGGTTTTTCTTTTCTTTGAGACCGCCTATCTTCTCTATCCTCTTTTTTATGAATTTTTCACCGGCTTTTGTGGCTGCGTATATTGGTATTGAGTATCCTGCCTTGAATAATGCTTTTTCATCGCCAATGTAGCGGATGTGCTTTGAAGCGCAGGATGTTATGATATCAGCATTTTGGAAGAATGTTTCAGCTTCTTTTCTTGTTATACCAGTAAGGTGAACAGCAAAGATATAAACTCTCCCACCCAGCTCCCTTATCTTAACTGCATCTTCTGCGTCAGCTACCGTAACGGCTATGGAATTATATCCTTGGTTCAAAGCTTTTTTAACCCCCATTGATTGGTCTATCCTCCCAGTTTTTGGTTCTAATACATTTTCTTCTCCAAGTTCTTTTATGATCCTTTTTATAGGGCTTGTTTTAATTACTCCTGAGATTCTCCCACCCACTCCCTGTGCGAATTCTGGTTCAGTGATTAGAACTGTCCCGGCCCCTTCACATACCATTACTGCACAGTCTATCAAATCCTCTTCTAGTAGGGTTGAGATTATCTCTGAAACTCCGAATGAGAGAAAATCTCTCATTCTAAGTTCTCTTTCCGGTGTGCACATCCCAAAATCTCTTATCCTGAATTCTATATTTTCACGTATAGTTTTCTTGTTTAGTTCTTTGATGCCCCTGTATTTATGGAATAATGGACAGTATTTTATCATGGGCTCTCCAAGTGAGACTATCTTACCATCCCTTATTATGATTTTAGCCTTCCCTAGGGCTTCTATGACATGTTCATCCATTCTATTACCCTCTTTCTTTGTATGGGAAACCCTCAGCGGGTGTTGGTTTCAGGATTTTGATGGCGTCGGATCTCATAAGAGCGTTCACAGAGGCGCTCAATGAACAAAGGGTCCCTATACCATAACCCACTCTCTTGTTATTGTCCATGATATCTACTGTTATATAATCTTCCATTCTCACAATCTCTTTTACGTTAACATTTTTCATCCTATGGAGTACCTTGTTCCCAAGAGCTCCCATAGCTTTCCCTATCCAACAATGTTTAAGGGGGCATTGATCGCAATAATGTTTAAATATCCTATTCCATTTTTTGCTCCCTAATCCTGCTGCTATCTCAGCTCTTACGGTGGAATATGCTATGCAACATCCCCAGTTCCTGCCTATAATCTTATCATCTTCGATTAGGTCGGTGTATATTCTCCTGTTTTTCCACTTGATCCTATTTAGAATGCCCCTTTCATATTTTATTTTGCCGGTGTTCTTAGATCCTTTCAACTTTTCTGCTATTTTACGTCTTATACTGGGAACTCTTCCAGCTGATATGTTTATTGCACAGACTGGGCAGAATCCTGTGACAGAATTTGAGATCTCATCACCATCTTTGTCATAAAATATTGCTCTAACGCCTATACCATCCCTTTTAACCTCCACATACCCGCCATTTTCCCAAATATGGGATATTATCAAACCTGCGGATGTCACGACCCTCCCATAACCTGACATCCCAGCCACCCTTTTAAGATCGGCTCTCTTTGTCAGGACACCCTCTAGGTCTGTTGCTATATCCTCTGGGATGATATCAGCGTCTATCTGCGCCTTGAGTATGGCTGGGGCCCATGTTATGTCTCTACCCTTTCCTATGGCCTCCCCTAGAGTATTAACTAGTCTGGCATTCACACCTTCGAAAAATTCACTTGACTCCGCGTTTATGCCATGATTTGAAAGTTCCTCGAGGACCCTATGACATATACCACATGCACCCTCTGCCAAATCCAGTATAGAGGAAGAAACCCTCAAAGTATCTCCCATATTATCCCCCACAAGACATTTTAGCCCTCCTGCTATATTATTATATTAGTCCCCAAATAAAATTACGAAGTATTTCTCAATAACCGTCCTAATATGTGTGATATCATGAGATTTTGGATTTGTCATAGGAGACCTGATAGGACGTTCTCCATAGGAGATCGCCGTTTCCCAGTTTGTTCAAGATGCACTGGTATATACATTGGAGCGTTCTCCTATTTCCTAATAGCATACCTCACACCCATAAGATACACTCCAATCCTAGTTATGATAGCGACCTTAATAACAATCCCAATGATACTTGACGGTTTCACACAACTCTTAGGTTTAAGGGAGAGCAATAACCTACTAAGACTCTTAACAGGATTCCCCGCAGGTTTCGGTCTCGGAATCTTGACAAAAGCTCTAAAATTCTACATATTAACGTGGTTATATTGAAATGTCCAAGATGCGGAGCATACAATCGGAGAGAAGCCAATTTCTGCAGAAATTGCGGTAAAAAACTCCACAGAAGATCTGCACATGCTATATTAGCTGTTTTAGGGAGTTGTTGCCTCGGTATAATATTCCTAGTCATGATAGGGGCTATGATAAGCCCCGAATTCACCCAGGAACCATACGATAAGAGAGAGACCATAAACGGTTATACTATAGTATATCAGACAACGGATTACACTTGCGGACCGGCATCCCTTGCAACAGCCCTTATAAACAAAAAACATGCCAATTTAACCGAGAAGATGATAGTGGATTATCTTGGCAACAACCCTAAAGGTTACAACGCCCGCCAAATCGTCAAAGTCGCTGAAGATCTCGGATACAACGCCAGTATACAAGAAGGCCCACCAAAAAAATACGATATCATAATAATAGACGATGGCATCCTTGACATGGGATATCCATGCTATGATGAAAACCATACCAAAACATATAGTGTGATACCAGGGTCTAATGGACATTTCACAGTATATGCTGGGATGACCCCAGATAGTTTCATAATATTCCTAGATCCATCAAATGGAATAGAATATATCAGCCCCGAAACATTCAATGAAATCTATCAGAATATAAGAATCCACATTCAATAGAGCGGATGATACAAGCCTTCCCATCCCCGGGTGGGGCGAGGAAGCCCCTCCACTGACGAGGATGTTAACAGCAAGCCCCAGATTGTGACCAGCCAATTAGGGGGGCTGTGCTTTATAGAGAAGAATCATGAAGGTGTATTCTAGTTGCCCCCTTTTAGAGTTCGTGACAAGGATACAAGTATCTAATCTTCCCTATAGGGACCATGAACAGCTGATTCGTCCGAATGATATGAAATGGCAGGGAATGGGGGCACGCTTTGAAATCTCCCATCCATGTTTTGATTTTCACCATGTTGCCGATATAATTAAATACTATTTTACTCCTATCATACTAATATGGTGAAGTGGGGTCCTGTATTTGTGGGTTTCATACTATCTATTGTCTTTCCAATCATACTAAAGTCCTTCGTGCCACAGGGCGCATCAGTCCTGGGATTGTTCCTAGCAGGCTTTGTAGTGGGTTTAATGGTGAAAGGGGGCGCTCTTGAAGGTTTCTGGAATGCTACGGTGGCTGGTGCGTTTGGTGGTATAATATTAACCATACTTTTAAGCATTTTCGGCGCTCTCATCGGTGGAATATTCGGTTTTTTCATAGGCCTCTTCAGTGGCATTATGGTAGTGATAGTCTTACTTTTAGTCTCGATGATATTCATGGGGATTGGAGGGGCTATAGGCGGTTTCCTAGCAGGAGACTAGGGATTTTTCATCCCCACACAGACGATTATTTTAAGATGAAATATTTGAGGACCCCCAGCCATGGCGGGTTTGGGTAAAGATGAATGTGATCAGCATGCTTGTTGGTGTTGTATCTGATACTCATGTACCTGATAGGGTGCCTGTCATCCCAGATAAGGTTTTTGAGGTTTTCAGTGGCGTGGATATGATACTTCATGCCGGGGATTTAACATCATCGGATGTTATGGAAAAGTTTAATAATTTAGCCCCTGTGAAGTGTGTTCAGGGTAACATGGACCGTTATTATGGTCTTGAACTCCCAAGGGATGAGATTTTAAAGATAAATGGTCTAGTTATAGGTTTGAATCATGGTGAGGTTTATCCTCGTGGCGATACTCAGCAGCTTAAGTATATTGCTTTGGAGATGGGTGTTGATGTTCTTATTTCAGGACATACCCATCAACCATTTATCAAGGAGGTTGATGGTATATTACTTTTGAATCCTGGGAGTCCTACTGTGCCGCGATTAGCTTATCCTAGTGTCATGTTGGTTGAAGTTTATGATAATAAGGTTGAAGCAGAGATTGTGAGGGTGGGTTCACCAATCTGTAAAATAAGGTGATTAGCTTTGGGTAGAAGATGGTATCTTGAAAGGAGGAAAGACTATTATTATAGGAGTGCTAAGAAGCATAAGTATAGGTCTCGAGCGTCCTATAAGCTTTTGCAACTTGATAATAGATTCCATATTATTGGGGAGGGTGATAAGGTTGTTGATCTTGGGGCTGCTCCTGGTGGCTGGTCACAGGTAGCCCTTGAGAAGGTGGGTGATAGCGGTCTTGTCATTGCAGTGGATATTAAGCCTATTAAGCCTTTCCAAGTGGATAATTTCCATACTATAAAAGGAGATTTTACAGATGAGAAAGTGCAGGGGAAAATAGGTGAACTTCTAGGCGGGAAAGCCGATGTTATAATATCCGACGTCTCTCCTTCACTTTCAGGTATAAAAGATATTGACCAGTTAAGGTCATTAGAACTTGTTGAAAGTGTTGTAAAAGTTGCTGGCAGATTCCTTAAAAAGGATGGTAACCTCCTTGTTAAGGTCTTCCAAGGGCCCGGTTTCAGTGAATTATTAAAAAAATTAAAGAGATCATTTAGGAGGGTTAAAAGCACGAAACCGGCCTCTTCTAGGAAAGGCAGCCCCGAGATGTATATTGTCTGCAGAGGATTCAAGGGATTAAATTAGGCTTTTTAGACTGGCTAGGCCATTTTTAGCCTCCTCTAATTTTAACTTCGCGGTTTGCAGTCTATTTTTAACTTCTGGTATTGGTTTGTCGGTGGAAAGGGCGCTTTCAACATCATCGAGGGCTGATTTAGCCTCCACGAGTTTGATCTCTGTGTTAATGTATTTTTCCATAAGGTCCTTGTCCCCTCCCTCATAGATCACCTTCCTTGTTGATTCATAATCGATTTTCAGATCCTGATATTCTCTTTGTAATTGTGCGAACTCATCATATAATGATCCTTTATCAACGTTCATGGATATTGTTGAAGATATCCTCTCAACTCCAATATATGCTAGGACTATGACTGTTGCGATGATCATTAACACTCCAAGAACTGAAATGGTCATGGAAGTGAACTTGAACAATCTTAGCCTTGATCTCCTCATTGGATCACCTCCAGCGCATGCCTTTGTACTCTATTTTGCATTCTTTGTAAAGATTTTTATAAAACAATAATAATATATTTTTTATGATGAAGGTAGTAGAGAAAACAAAAACACCCACTGTTAAATTTGAAGAATTCTTTTCCACAAAAGAATATAAAGATAGGATATTCGAGGTCCTGGAGAAATACCCCCATGTAAGATCTATTGAAATAGATTATAGAGACCTTGAAATGTTCGACCCAGACCTTGCAGATCTCCTAATAGAAAAACCTGACACTATAATAAGAACGGCCCAGAAAGCCATCCAAAACATAAACCCCGTAGGAGTGGACGCAGATCTCAACATAAGATTCAAAAATATCACTAATATTATCCCATTAAGGGATCTGAGGAGTAAATTCATAGGTAAACTAGTTGCAGTTGACGGTATCGTGAGAAAGGTTGATGAAATACGTCCAAGGATATTAAAGGCCGTATTTGAATGTAGAAGCTGCGGACACCAACAAGAGGTGCCCCAATCCAGTAGCAGTTTAGTCGAACCTTCATTTTGCACAGAGTGTAGGGGTCGATCATTCAGATTATTACAAGAGGATTCCCAATTCCTCGACACCCAAACTTTAAAATTACAGGAGCCCCTTGAAAACCTCTCAGGTGGCGAGCAACCTCGACAGATAACCATAGTCTTAGAGGACGATCTCGTGGACACCCTAACACCAGGGGATGTGGTGAGGGTCACGGGCATCCTCAGAACAATAAGAGACGATAGGACAAAACGCTTCAAAAACTTCATATATGGAAATTACGCAGAATTCCTCGAACAAGAATTCGAAGAATTACAGATAACAGCCGAAGACGAGAAAAAAATAAAAAAACTTGCAGCAGACCATAACATCTATGATAGGATAGTGAAATCCACAGTCCCATCAATCTACGGATACCGTGAAATCAAAGAAGCCATCGCACTCCAACTATTCGGGGGAACCGGGAAGGAATTAGATGATAAAACAAGACTACGCGGTGACATACACATCCTCATCGTCGGAGATCCTGGTATCGGAAAATCCCAAATGCTAAAATACGTTTCAAAACTGGCCCCAAGGGGGATATATACAAGTGGTAAAGGCACCACTGGTGTTGGTTTGTGCGTAGCTCCTGAAAGCTTAATTTTTACAGAAGAAAGAGCATTTAAGATCGGTGATTTCGTTGAAAAAAATCTTGGCAAACCCATAGAATATAAAAGAGGGGTTTATGTATCCAAGCTTAAAAAACCAATCAGAATTCAGACTATTAATCCCACGAAAATATCTTCAAAGGTTTCTGATAAAGTTTGGAAGCTTAAAGCCCCGGAAAAACTGGTTAAAATAACAACACAAACTGGTAAAGAACTGATTCTAACCCCCGAAACGAAAGTTTTAAGCTTAGAAGATGGGAAATTAAAGTGGAGGGAAGCTAAAAGGCTTGAAGAAGACGACCATGTGGCAACGACAAGAAGATTAGAATACAAGGGACAAAATCTTTTAACATTTGAACTTATCAAGGACATGGATGATGTTGTGGTCCATGGAGCAGAATCCCTAGTAAAAAAACTTATCAAGAGACTTAAAAAAGAGAAAGGCACGAAAAAAATCGTCCAAGAGCTTGGATTTGATGAACCCCCAACTAACTTGAGGATGATCTTAAAACTTGCTAAAAAGGCCAATTACAGTCTGGAAAAGTTATATGATAAAGTCCAAGGATTTTCACAATATCATGAACGTCCAATAAAGCTCCCTAAATACTTAGATGAGAAATTCTTGTACTTCGCAGGCTTGATGGCTGGGGATGGGAATATCGGAGTTACAACCGATAGGGTTTATTCTATAAGGTTCTCAAATAGCAATAAAGAACTTAGAGAAAAATTCAAATCTCTTGTCAACGAACTTTTTGGGATCGAGCCAAAAGAAAGCGTGCCAAGTCTCAGCTTCAATTCGAAGATCATCGCACACATTTTAACCAGACTCGGCATTTTAAAAACCTCCAAATCTAACAAATCAAATATTAGTGAAATCCTACTTTCTCTTCCAAATAAAGAACTTGCAGCATTTATCAGAGGATTATTCGATTCCAGCGGGATCATAAAAGATAATGGTTCATCTTCCATCGAATTTCACTCTACACGTGAATTAGCTAAGAAACTCCAACTTGCACTTCTAAGATTTGGAATAATAGCACATTTAAGAGATTGTGTCATTCGAATTTCTGGAGATGACATTAAAAAATTCGCAAAGTTAATCGGATCTGAACATCCTAAGAAGAAAAATAGACTCCAAAAATTACTAAAAAAAAGAAGTAGTACAACCATAGATATAATCCCCGGAATTAGAGAAATTATAAAAGAAATAACAAGTTTCTATGGAATAAACGTTAAAGAGGCCTATAACCCAAACCTTGGAAATCTGGTTGAAAAAAAGGACGGCATTTCAAGAAAAACGCTTCAAAGAGTTATCAGAAACCTAAAATCAAAAGCTTCGATTGTAAATTCAATGCTGGGGAAAGAATCGAATAAAAAAGCACCTTTTCTTACAGATAAAAAAGTGTGCACATCTTTAAGTGAGTTGAAAATTCGAGAAAAGCTCCGATACCTAGAAAATTTGGCTTATTCAGACATCCTATTTGAAAAAATAAAGAAGGTTGAGATCTTCACTTCACCATATGATCATGTTTATGATCTAACAGTCAAAAAATCTCATAGCTTCATAGCAAATGGGATAGTGGTTCATAACACAGCTGCAGCAGTTCGAGACGAACTCGGCGGATGGTCACTTGAAGCCGGTGCACTAGTCCTAGGAGATCGTGGAATTGTCTGTGTTGACGAACTAGATAAGATGCGTGAGGAGGATCGTTCCGCCATACACGAGGCACTTGAGCAGCAAAGCTATCACAAGGATTTCGAGATTCTTCTCGCAGATGGGAAGAAAGTGAAGATAGGCGACCTCGTAGATGAACTCATGAAAAAAAGAAAGAATGAAATCATCCATGGAAGGGACACTGAGATCTTGATGACAGACAACCTTAAGGTAATGGCCTATGACCTGAAAAATTTGAGGGTAATTCCAGTCACCGCTGATAGGATAAGCCGGCATAAAGCCCCTGATAATTTTATAAGAATAGAATTTGAAAATGGTAGGAGCATTACTGTAACACCTGAGCATCCAATTGTGACCTGGGATGGTGATGTCAAGACAGTGCGTGCAGATGAAATCAAAAAAGATACATTAGTCTTGGGAGTGAATAATTACAAGATATCTGCAAAAGGGGATGTTGATACTGTCGATGCTAAATTTTTAGGATTCGCACTCTCAAAATACTATAATGGGGTTGAATTTACAAGTAGTGATGAAAAATTAATTGAAGAATTTAAGAGAGTATTAGAAGAACAGAAGATAGGGTATGAAGTTTCCATGAAAGAAGAAGGTGGGGAAACCCTATATACTGTTAAGATTGACAATTTTGATAAATTTCAAGAGGTTTCATTACCATCTAATATGAGAAGGATCCCAGATAGGATTTTCATGGGTTCTGCTGATGCCCAAAGAGCATTTTTAAATGCTTATTTCAAAGTTGATGGTTTTGTAGATGATCATCAAACAGGCTATTGTACAGTTTCGTTTAAAATGGCTGAGGACATACAGGATCTGCTTTTAATATCTGGGATTTACTCTTACATTCTCAAACACGGGCGGAACTATAAGGTTATAATCAGCGAAGACAATATGCAAAGATTTGCCCAGATAATTGACGATCCAAGATTAGCAGATCCCAATGAAAGGGTGACAACCAAGAACATGATACCATCCAATGAAAAAATCCAGGACCCATTAAAAGGAATAATATCGACCCGAGAAATCACAGTTGAAGAAGAGAACACCCCACAATCCACATGGCACCATCAAATAAAGGGTAAAAAACTACCGAAATGTTTGATGGGGGGGTTAGAGTCCAATATACGCCTTATTAAGGTTAAAAGTGTTGAAATGATTGAAAACACTGACTCAGAATGGGTTTATGATATAACTGTTGAACCATATCATCTATTTGTCTCCTATGGTCTGGTATTGCACAACACAATAAGCATAGCCAAGGCAGGTATCATGGCAACTTTAAATTCGCGTTGCGCAGTACTAGCAGCCGCAAACCCAAAATTCGGCCGATTCGATACTTACAAGTCCATAGCAGAGCAGATAGACTTGCCATCAACCATACTCTCAAGGTTCGATTTAATATTCGTCATAGAAGACAAACCACACGAAGAAAGAGACAGGGAACTTGCAAAGCACATCCTCAAAACCCACAAAGAAGATACACTACATATAGAAATCGAACCAAAATTGCTGAGAAAATATATAGCATATGCGAGAAAGAATATTCACCCCACATTAACAGACCAAGCAATGAAAGTACTCGAGGAATTCTATGTTTCAATGCGAAGCAGCGCAACAGACGAAGACTCACCAGTACCAATAACAGCACGCCAACTAGAGGCCATAATAAGATTAGCAGAGGCGAGCGCCAGAGTAAGACTCAAAAATAAAGTCGAAGCAGAAGATGCTAAAAGGGCCATAAGACTGGCGAAATCCTGCCTCAAACAAGTAGGCTACGACCCAGAAACAGGCAAAATCGACATTGACAAAGTAGAAGGCCGAACACCAAAATCAGAAAGAGACAAATTCAACATACTAATAGAGTTAATAAAGGAACTTGAAGAAGAATACGGGGGAAAAGCACCCACCAACATCCTTAAATCAGAAATGCTAGACAGATACAATATAAGTGAAGAAAAAGTGGAAGAACTCCTAAGATTTTTACAAGAAAAAGGAGTAATATTTGAACCCCAAAGAGGCTACGTAAAAATAGTCTAAAAAAAGAGGAGGCATGATAAACCTTGCAAGATTATAAAAAATTACTAGATAGGGCCATAGAACAATTACCACCAGAGGTCCTAGAAACTAAACGTTTCACCACTCCCAAGGCCTATTCCGTCATCCAAGGTAATAGGACGCTCATCCAAAATTTCAAGGAGATAGCAGCTAAACTAAACAGGGACCCTCAACATCTTCTAAGATATCTTCTAAGGGAACTTGGAACAGCAGGAAACGTTGAGGGTAAAAGGGCCATCCTTCAAGGAAAATTCACCCACTTCGTTATAAATGATAGGATAGAAGATTATGTGAAAAAGTTTGTATTATGCCCAGAATGCAACCGTCCAGACACTCGTATAATAAAAGAAGGCCGCATATCCCTCCTAAAATGTGAGGCTTGCGGCGCTAAAGCCCCCTTAAAGCCAGTCTAGATCAGGAGTTTTATATGGGTGGAAATTTTTGCATAAAATGCGGGCGCTCCAACACCCAACTTTTCAAAGGGTTATGCAGAGAATGTTTCCTCAAGGAGTACAAGCCTTTAGAAGTTCCTGAAAGGATAGAAGTTGAAGTGTGCCCACACTGCAACGCACAATTAATTAATGGTAAATGGACTGGGAGGGGCATCCCAGAGGATGAGATAATCTATCGCGCCCTCGAAAACAATATCATCAAGAAAGTAGAGGATATTATAATAGACCTTGAAATACTCCAGAAAAGAGGGACTATAAGTTCCTGCCTAGTAAGGGCAGAAGCAAAGATCCTAGGAGAGAAGATAACACAAGACTTCTACACAGAGGTAAGATTAAAAAAGAGGGCATGCCCATATTGCAGTAGATACAAATCAGGATACTATGAGGCGGTCATACAATTAAGAGCAGATGAAAGAAGCCTAGAATTAGAGGAGATAAAAAAGGCGGAACAGTTGATAAACAAAACCCTCCAGAAATCTTGGGGGAAAGACAAACTAGCATACCTTGCCAAGAAAACCCGGCAAAAAGAGGGTGCGGATTACTATATAGGATCATACAAGGCGGCGAAGCGGGTTATAACAGCTCTCAGAGAAGAGTTCGGGGGAATTGTGGGGGAGTCCCCCAAGCTCATGGGAAGAGACAAATCCACCGGCAAAAACATCTACAGGATATGGATCTCATTCAAACTACCCAAATTCAAAGAAGGGGACTTCATATCCTACAAAGGCCGAACCGGGCTTATAAAGGCCATGGACTCCCATGGTATACTCTTCTACGACCTCGACAGGCAGGAGATGTCAACCGTGCTCTGGCGTGAATACCAGAGAATAGAAAGGATCGCAACCCCAGCGGATATAAAGAAGACAACAGTCACAGCAATATCCCCTAGCAGAATACAAATACTAGACCCTATAAGCTATGAGCCCATAGACCTCAAACTCAAACCTGGCATGGAAAATTTAAAAATCGGTGACCAAGTATCAGTAATCCAAATAAACAACAAAACCTACATCCTAGGGTGATAAGAGTGGATATCGAAGAAAAGATAAAAATCGCGAAGAAGGGCACCATAGAAGTGATCACCGAAGAAGAACTCAAGGAAACACTCCAAAAAAAGAAGGAGCCAGTCGCGTATATAGGCTATGAACCATCAGGGAAAATACATGTAGGTCATGCAATCACGGTAATGAAACTCCTAGACCTTCAAAGGATAGGATTCAAGGTAAAGGTGCTCCTGGCAGATTATCATGCCCACCTTAATGGTAAAGGCTCCATGGAAAAAATAGAAGAAATGGCAGAATACAACAAGAGATGTTTCAAGGCCCTCGGCCTATCAGATGATACAGAGTTCATATTAGGTTCAAGTTTCCAGACCAAGGAAGAGTACACCCATAAACTCTATGAATTGTCACTTATAACAACACTGGCAAGGGCTAAGAGGAGTATGGCGCAGATAACAAGAGAAGCTGAAAACCCCAAGGTCGCGGAGGTCATATACCCCCTGATGCAAGTCATTGACATGATATTCCTAGGAGTGGACCTTGCATTGGGTGGTATGGAGCAGAGAAAAATACATATGCTCGCAAGGGAGAACCTCCCAAGGATTGGCTACAATGCACCAGTATGTATGCACACACCCCTACTCCATGGAACAGATGGTGGGGAGAAAATGTCATCTAGTAAAGGGAATTTCATAGCAGTTGACGACCCCCCAGAGGTTATCAGGGAAAAGATAAAGAAAAGCTATTGTCCAATGAGGGAGATAAAAGGCAATCCCATAATAGAAATGGCCGAATATCTTATATTACCAAGATATGGTAATATGCTGATAAAAAGGCCTAGGAAATTCGGAGGCGACCTCGAAGTT
>LDZQ01000018.1_pt1 | contig 17630 bp, 14 predicted proteins | sample 615361 | NCBI WGS metagenome assembly LDZQ01 (sample SAMN03408297, study PRJNA278302) | terrestrial metagenome | isolation source: oil reservoir sample I2 | place: USA: Alaska, North Slope, Ivishak formation | collected 2013 | reverse complement strand
AACCAAATTATTGAAATACTAAACAAGCACAATTACACACCAACTTATGTCATCAAAACTACAAAAGGTTATCATTTTCTTTGGTTAAGCAAGAAGTATTTGATTAAGGAAGACAATGTTTTATTTTCGACTTTTAATATGTTTTTGTCTACATTTTTTAATCAGATTAAGCAATTGATAGAGAAAGAGTTGCCTCATGTATATTTAGATAAATTGATACCTCTGGAGGGGTTTTATACTCGAGCTGATGGTTTGGTTGTATATGAGGGTATATGGTATGAAAGTTTTTGGGATTTGTATTCTAAAGTCATTGCAATAGATGAAAAATCCTCAGATGAAGAATTGACCAATATTTTGCATAACAAAGTAGATTTTGAAAATGATTACTCAACGAGTTTATATTATGCTTTATATGATGTTAAATCAGTCAAGAAATATACTGAAACATTTTGTCCTGTATTGAATAATATTTTGAATACTTGGGACACACATAGCTTTACGGAGTGGAAGATTGCCATATGGTATTATTATTTGCTTTATCAATATTTTGCTAAAAATGAAGAAGAGCGGGGGAAGGTTTTACAGGAGCTTTTAGATAATGCAAGTTTATACAAGAAAGAGCCACCAAACAAAGCAAGGGAGAAGACAAAGAAGTTTTTTGATTGGTTTGTTAGCAGGAATTTTCCGTTAGTATTTTGGTCATGTCGCAGGTTTAATCGGGAGTTTGGGTGCCCCCAGACTTGTCCAAAATTTAACAAGGCAACTCTTCCAATTCTTCCTGCGTTCCATTTGCCTGATGGGTTTGAAGTGGTTGATAAGATGTATTTTTGTCGTATTCCTATCAAGAAGAATGAGCAAACGGATGGGTTAGAGTTGAAGTATGTCTGTAGGTTTTTTTATCCTGTGTGGTTTGCAATCAATAAAATTGAAGGAGAAAATGTTAGCAAAGCCAAAATAATAGTAGCTGGATCAAACCAAATCGATGAATTTATTGTTCAAATGAGTTTTGAGAAGGGTTTTAAGGAAGCCGAGATGTTATCAGTTTCAGATAAAAAACGATACAAAGATATTCTTACTTTCTTCTACCGAGAAATACCCACGATTATTGAGCCAGACATGCTTGGGTTTAAGTATCATTCCGAACCTCGACACATTATACGATTGAAAAATTTTATTACCGCTTCCTTAGAAGACCATCCGTTTTCAAATTTCTATACCGAGACTAACGGTAGTTATCAAGTTTTTAAACAAGTAATCAATCACATTTTATACAAGTTGCCTGATGAATATTTTATTTTCAAACTTGCATGTTGGATAGGATTGTTTTCAATTTTTTATTTGCGTCGGTATGATTGTTTTAGTATGAACCCGATTTTTGTTTTGATTGGTTCTACTGGTTGCGGTAAGACATCTGTTTTGCGATTGTATAATTTGTTTTTTAGGAAACCCGACCATTTCTTTACTCTACATGCTGATGATATATCGGTTGCTTATATGAATAGACGCTTGCCTTATTTTAGGACACCGTTCGTAGGCGATGACTTTATTGTTAATGATGATAGAGATATTAAATATATGAGACAATTGGTTCATGATTTAGCAAATAGAAGGATTAGTAAAGCAAACATTTATTTTTCTCGAGCTGCAGAAATGATTATGCCTGCAATGTTTACAATGGAGACAAAGTATTATGTGCCTTTTATTACGATTGAAGGAATGTGGAGACGATTGATTACATTTAACATTGGCTACAGAGACCCATCTTACATTGACAAGATAGAACAATTTTACAGAGAATACATAATCCATTTAGCTGACAACTGGGGCTGGGGATTAGAGTTTTACCAAGAAATCTTTCAACCATATGAGGATGAGCTTGCCAAATTAATTCAACAAGGAACATACAAAGAAGTTGATTATGCTGTTTACGATTATGATCCCTTACTTAAGACTTTATTTTCGCTTGAATTTATGCTACACAAACTTTACGATAAAGAAAAGGCTGATTTTTACTTCAAACAAATTTTACATATTTTAGTTGCACCAAAGTTTAAAGAGTATATGGTGTTTGAGCCATGTATTTTTGACAAAGAAGTTGAATTTATCACATTTAACGATATGCTTTCTACGATTAAATATCAAGGCGATAAAAATTTAGACAGAGTAATTATGCTTGAACATACAACGCTTTACAATGGAGAGTTGCATTTGTTTTACAACTTTTTGACTAAAGTTTACAGAAGAGACTGGGTATCACAACCGAACTTAAATCCATTTTGGCTTGTCATTGTGAAAGGCAATCCTTTAAAATTTATTTTACAAGACCCTTACCATAAAGACACAATTAACAATTTTATTACTCAATTCCCAAAGGAATTTCAGAAGTTTCTTCAGTATTTACAGTTATCTGGATATGATTTTAGAGATATCATCAAGCAAGAGTTTGGAGAGATACATTCGCAAGAATTAGATGAAATAGCAGACAAATGGCAATAGGAGGAGAAGACAGATGAGAAAGATTGCTGTTCTTGATACGGAAACCCAGGGTTTATATGGTAAATTATTACTTGGTGGGATAAAGGTAGATGGAAAGTATTTTTATTTTGAAGATGCAGATAAACTTAAAGATTTTTTAAACGATTTGATAAGCAATGGATATGTGATAGTAGGGCATAATTTGTTTTATGATTTTTCTATACTTGATTTTATTCCACCGAATAGAGATTGTTTTGACGATACTTATCTGTTTATGAAGGCATACCAAGTTGAGTATAAGATAGAGAAGCCTGAAAGAGGTATGTTTGGTTTGGAGAATTTGTGCAAATTTTTTAAGTTATATGAATACAAAACCGATAAAACAAAATTTCGTAAAGACCTTGAGAAAGGCGTTAGATTATTAGACAATCGATTGAAAGATTATTTGACTGAAGATTTGAATGCTACCGATTTACTTTATCGACATACAATTGCCAAGCATGAGAAATTTAAGCCTGTATATCTTTTAGATAAAGCTTTCATGATTAGACTTCTACAGATACAAAAACGAGGTGTTCCTATTAATGTTGAAGAAGTATCTAAATTACTACGAGAAAAGAAACCTGTCTTTCATCAAAATCTAATTGCTTTCCAGAGGGCTTATCAATTTAATCCGTTTTCACCAGCTCAAGTCAAAACAAAACTTAACTTACCTGATGCTCAAAAACAGACCTTACTTTATTACTTCTTGACTACTAAAGATGAAAAATTAAAACAATGCATACATGATATTCTATCCCTTAAGAAGCAACAAGATGAAATCTCTTATTTGGAAGAATGGATTACTAAGGGCTCATCTGGTCGGCTATATGGTCATTATGATGTTTGCGGAGCTATCACGGGTAGGCTTTCTTGTTCTAATTCGAACTTGCTTAACATCCCGAGACATCTACGGTATTTATTCTATAAGAGCCCATTCCTTAAGTATGATTTTTCTCAGATAGAATTAAGATTAGCTGGTCAAGTTTATTACATACCAACCTTTATTGCATCTTATAGAAATGGAGAGGACCTACATAGCAAGACAGCATCCTTCCTTTTCGACAAACCAATTGACCAAATTACAAAGCAGGAACGACACATAGCAAAACAATTCAACTTCGCTTTAATTTACGGAGCCTCGGTTCAAACATTACAAGAACTTTTATATGAAGCAAATATCCTTTTAACCTATGAAGAAACTAAATTCCTAAGAGCTAAATGGATGTCCTATCATCGAAGAGTTTCCGAACATATTCAATCAACAATGAATACACTTAAAAATGGTTCTATCCCAGTAAGCACAGTCCTCCGAAGAAAACGCTACACCGAACACTTAAACATTGCACTAAATTTCCCAATCCAAGGCACAGGAGCCGAATTGCTCAAAGGAACAGTAGTCTTATTTACAAAAAAATATCCAAATGCCAAGATAGTTAACCTTATACACGATGAGATACAAATAGAATGTGATAGTCAAGAGGAGGCTCAAGAATACATTAAAGCATTAGACGAGGCAGGAACTGAAATGTGGAATTATTTGTTTAAGAATTTTGAGATACCGTTTCAGGGGGAAGCATCCGTCCTCTAAGTTTGGTTCTTATTTTAAGTTCATCCAGAGCTTTGGCTATAAATTCATGTAATTGCTGATCTTCTAATCCATATTTCTCTTTAAAGTAATATCCAGCCTTATTTGCAACCTCTACCATATACTTAAGGTCAGTTTCATCTAAAATACTCGGGTCATAAGTCATAAATTTTAGGTAGCTCTTGAACATATTAATTTCTTCTTCTGGTGGTCTATCTGTCTTCTTGATGTATCGTTCATTAAAGTAATTATCCATCACATTAGCAAACCGCAAGAGAACATTTTTCTTTGTATATGGATCTTCAATTTGCCGTAGAGATTGCAATACATATTCTTCATTGCCTAAAATTTTTAATTTGTAGCTTTTTGCATCGGTAACCTTAGGCAGGAATAAAGCTCGTTTCTCTTCACCAGTTATCACACGACCAACAGCCTCTCCAAACCCACCTAAAAACATCGTATCAAATATTTTTGCTACTGTTACAGGATGTTTAATCATTACCCCAAGGAAATATCCAAGACCTGTCGCTTTTGCTAAATCTTCATCATCAAAATATTTCAATACACTATTATCACTTACCCTACCATATTGAGTTAGCTCATTTAAGATACCTGATTTGATGTTTTTAGCAATCGGTATGGTTTGCATTAATGTTTCTAATAAAGCTCTTCCTGCTTGCTGTGGTTGCTCTTTTTCATAAACAGTTAAATTATTAATTAACCGTATTGCCGTTTCTACTATAGGCATCGTTACTTCAAATGATGTGCTAACTGACCCAGCCGAGAATATATTCTTATTTGCTAAATCTAAATGCTTTTCTAAGAAATCAAGCCCCGACTTAACATATTGCCACGCTACATTATCACCATGTAAAGCTAACATTAAACCTAAATCATGAAACAACCTACCTGTCAATTCATCCCTTGGTATATCAGTTAAATTACTAAATAATGATTTCCATATTGATGCAAATGCAGGCTCTTGTTTCTCAAGATATGATTGAATTGGTTCAGGATTGCCTGTAAGTATTGATGCAATAGTATGATAAACAGTTGATAAACCATCGTATGTATTTTTAATTGTATCTACAGCTCCACTAAATTGTGTAATTGTTGCTGGTAAAATTGTTGAACCAATTATTAAATGTTTAAAGAAATTCATAGCATATTTAGGAGAAGTAAAACTTTTAGCAAATGATTGAACAGCTACTTGGAATGGTGCTACAACATAAGGAAACCAACTCTGTATATATGCTAACTTACCAAAAGTTGCACCCATAAATGGAGAAATCGCCGCAGGACTATCTATCAAATTGGCTAAATGTTCAGCTAATAACTTAGCATCTGTAGGTGTAAATTCCTTTATCACTAAATGACCAAAATCTTTTAATACTTCCTTTCTGAATGCAGGATTTTTAAGTAGTTCATTATAGAAAATTGTCTGCACAAGTGGTTCAACAGCTCTAATCCAGAATGACAAGTAATTTTCATCATGCAATTCTTCTTTAAATTGTTTAAATAAATAGTTTTTAAGTTCTGGATTTGATATTACTTCTTTTATTGCATCAATTGGTGCTTGGAAAAATCTAAAACTTGGATACCGCTGAGATATAGCACTGAATAATTGAATACCTGCACCCATCGCAATCCGTGGTAAAAACATGGTGTATATTTTTGAAAAATTTCCAATTGTTTTAATCCATTTGCTTCTTGCCGTATCTCTTCCTTGATAGTCTCGAATAAGCTCTAAAGTTTTAATGAAATCTGTTTCTTTTAAGAATGGATCCGTAAATAATCTTTCATCGGTATGTCTTACAAAACTTAATAACCATCTCTTATCAGCAGTCCAAGGTCTTGTATAGGCTCGAGCTAAATAATCAAAAGCTAATTCTGGATCCAATTGATAAAGCATCATTACATCGACAAATCCTTGACCGTATTTTCTAAGAAATCGAGGATCTTTTTCTTGATAAATTAGTTCAAGCACTTTTTTGCGTGTTTCTTCAATAGGATTTTTACTTAATTTTTCAATTATTGTTTCAGCTTTTTGAAAGTTTCGTGTTAATTTTTCGGCAATACTTGCTTTTTTAGGATCTGTAAACTTTGCTTTAAGATCTTTTATCATTGGTTTAAGTTTCTTAATTTGTTCAGCATAATAATAAATCGCTTTTTTTATTTCAGGATTATCAGTTATTTCAGCTTCTTCTAATGCTTGTTGAATTAAAGTTTCAGTTCGTATTCTATCTTTTGGATCATATCCTAATAAGTTTTTTAAGTCAGCTCTAATTTCTTTGAATAAATTTTCAAGATGGATTTTTTGTTGTCGTATAGCAAATTGATTAAACGCTTCTGATATATTTTCCCCAAATTCCAATAATTTTGTAGCTCTACCTTTTTGTAATCCTATTTCTTTTAGTTCTTCATCAGGAAAGAGATTTAACCATTCATCTAAAATTTTTAATTTATCCCAACCCATTTCCCGAATAACCGTAGAAGGAAACAGTTGGCTCATCGGGTCATAAATGTAAAGAATATCTTTCACTTTTCCTGTTTCTAATCCTTTAACTTTTTCTACATAATTTCTTAAGAAGTTGTTAATCTTTGCAATATCTCCTTTAAACTTTTCACCAAGAGCACCTATTAATACCGCTGGAATATCAACTAAAATTTCTTTTTCTTCTTCTCCTTCCTTAATTAATGCAACCATTACTTTGCGATAATCGTAAGTAGGAATATAAATTGTAGGTAAACCATACTCTTTTAACAGTTTTTCAGTGTTTCCATCTTTCAGTATAAATTCAACTTCTACCGATGGTTTTGCATCTTTTATTGCTTTTCTTACATAATCACTAAGCAAAATGTCAAAATCTTTCATGTAAACATCTTCAGGCTGTAATTCTACAAAAGTGCCCTTTAACCTTACTCGTAATTTACTAAAATCAATGTTTGCATCGTCTTTAAATTTTTTCAATAACAATCTTATTCTACTTCCAAATACTTTAGTCGTATTCATATGGAAAAATTCAAATAGTTCAGGTTCTATATTAACAAGTTCAAGTCGTCCTTCAGGTAATTCATTTAGTAATTGAATAAATTTTTCTTCATTTGTAGCTATAAAGTTTTTCATTTCATCATATATTTCATGAATTTTATGCACATATTTATGTGGAGTAAGAAAAGCATCAGCCACAAGTAATGGATTAATTTTTAATTGATTTTGAAGCTGTTCTATTTGTCGTATTGCTATAACATTAAAATTCTCTAAATTTTCTAAAGATAATTTCTTACCAGCTCTATCCGCAACATAACCTCTTATCTTTGAAACAAACATTTTAGATGCTTCATCCGCTGTAAGATTTAAATCATATTCAATTATAGGAAGTTGGTTTTCAATTATTGTTCTTTTAATATCATCAACCGTTGTATATGGTGCCCCTTCAATCTTCTGAATAACTTCCTTTGCTTTCTTTGTTTTTGACCCTAAAAATCCAGCTGAAGCAATCCCACCAAATACTAAATGGTCTAATGAATATGATAACGGCAAACCCTTTGCTACCGTGTTTAAAGTCGCTTTACCAAGCTCACTCCCCACAAATGCAATATCCCCTGCCTTAATCCCAAACGAAGCAACTTCATTCGCAACCTTAACAAGTAATGATTTCCCCAAAGCTTCTTTAGCTACATCTTTTAATACTCTCTTACCTAACCATAATGCTCCTTTCGTTGCTAATCCACCTAATCCTAAAACTAATGATAAATCACTTGCTACATCTAACGCTTTATCTATTCGTTCAATTGTCCTGTCAACTTGATATGCCATAACTATTGTATTTCTTACATTAGCAACAAATTTATCATGTTTTTCCTTCCGCATCTTTTTACCAATATTTGCAACATCTAACACACGAACAAATCCCATCCCTGGATCCTTTTCACCAAACGCATATCTCCCCAACTCATCAATCCCTATAATCATTTCATAATCTTGTAAACGAGGTGTCGTAAGAATTTCTGACTTTATTAAATCATTATCTTTTGCTTTTTGTAATATATAATTCGATACCGCTTGTGATACAGTATTCGGATCTTTACCTTTCTTTTGAGCCAATTGACTAACCGCAGAAAAGAATTGCTCTCTTGACCGCTTGTCCTTTAGAAGCTTACTTAATTCCGATTTCTTTGGATATGCAATAAAACTTAATACATCATCTTCATTATAGCCGAAAAACTTAACTCGTAAATTGTGGATTATATCAGTTAACCCCATGGTTATTTAGAAAATAAATCTTGGAGTGCTTTTTGCATTTCTGGCGTCATTATATTACTTGTTCCTTTTTGTTTATCTTTATCTAATGCTAATTTTTCTCTTTTTACTTGTATTTGCCCTTCTCTATACTCGAATAACGATAAAACATTCGCTACAGTTGCTAATTTTCCTAATCGTATTTGTTCAAGTTGTAATAATTTGTTTAACATATTTTCTTGATGTGTTTGCTTTGCCTCTAAAATTTTTGCTTCATTTTGTAATTTATCTAACATAATTTTATAAGGAGCAACTTTCATTTGAAAAATTTGTGGCATCACATCTATCAATTGACCTAAAAATTCTAAACTCTTCGGAGATAACTTTGATATAAATTCTGGATTTTCTCCCATTGTTATTAATTCACCTACACTCATACCATCCGTATCTATACCAGCTTGCTTTCCTGCAAAATAACCTGTAACCAAACTTCTCATCGCTAATGGAACCACATCAACAGGATAATACAATACCAACTCCCTCATCTTATCAAATAAATGCTCATTTGTATGCTTTGCTAAATCACTTTTCCCTAACATTAACGCAAATAAACCAATCATCTTACTATGTGCATCATTAAATTTATTAGTAAACTCAGCAAGTTCTTTTAATTTAACATTATATTCTTGTCTAACACTTTGTAAATCTTTTTCTATCTTTTCTCGTTCTTTATTTATATCCTCGAACAATTTGCTTTCTTGTGGTCTTTTTTGACCTGTAAGAATAGCTTTAATTTCATTGAATAAATCTTGTTTTAATGATTGTTGAGCCGTAGTAGCTTGTTTAGTCGTTTGTTTTGATTTTGGTTTGGTTTTTGGTTTGGTTTGTTGTTTTGTTTGTTGTTTGGCTTGTTGTGTGGGTTGTTGTATAGACTGCTGTTGTTTTTTAATTTTACCTTGATAAGGTATTGCTTCTTCTATAAAATAATCCCAAGGATCAAGCATTAAATCACTCATTTTGAGCCCCTGTTGTAATTGTCGGATTAAAATTACTAAATATACTCGTAAGAATAAACGGTATTAATGGTTGTAAATCTTCCCAATCTAATCCCTTTAAATCTTTTTTGTCTATTCCTAATTTTTCTAACAACTTACCCGTTACATTCTTCATCGCTTCTTTCTTCTGCCCAGCCTTAATGCTTTGCTCAATCTGCCCTGAAACATCAAATAAAGTGCTCGCTATATTAGGATTTTGTATTATCAAAGATAAAGTCCCAGGTCTCAAAAAATTTCTCGGATTCCTTAATATTCTTTGCCTTGCTTGCTCAATTTCTTTAACTTTATTATATATTTCCTTTACAGTCTGCGGTGCCTTATCTATATTTGTAAACTTATACTGACCTGTCTTCTTATCCTTCTGCACATACTTATCTATATCAGGAACATTTTTCTTTAATCGTTCTATCGTTCTATCATCTAATATAGGCTTCTTCAATTCTCTTGCTGTAAATAAATCCGATACCATCGGTAAAATTACTGCCTGAATAAAATCACTCCAAGTCATCTCCGGTTGCTTAATCGTTACTTTACCATATGGACTTGCCCTCTGAGCCGATAAAGTTGCTAAGTCTTTTGTAGTAGGTCTTTCTGTAGTCGTATCCCAAGGGTTCCTTCCAAACATTTGAGCATTAATTAACATGAGCAAGGACAAAGGATCTAATGCCTGAGTTGTCATCTTTATTCCCCTCCAATAAGACCAAATAACTTAAACAAACCCAAAGTCCCCGCCGTCCCTGCTAACCCACCCAAAACTGGATTAATACCACCACTTGTCGCTTGAGTAACATTTGAAGGAGATAATGATTGTAATGCTCCAGCTGAACCAGTTAATGTTCCAAGTAATGTCCTTCTTAATTCAAAAGGAGTAAGTGCATATTGCTGTTGTGCTTGCATAATTGCTCGATAAATATCTGGTAAAGATAATTGATGTTGTAATTGTTGACCAGTTATGCCGGCTTGTAATGCCATTGCACTTTGTAATGTTTCAGCAATATTGCTTGCATAATCACTTAACATTCTTTCTTGAGCACCAGCTTTCTTTTCTCCTATATCAGTTTTATATCCTAAAGCTTGTTCTTGTAATCTTTGCTTTGCACTAGTTTCAGCCTCAATTAATCTTTGTAAAGGTTCATATTCATATTGCCTAAATTGTTCAGCCATTGCTTGAGTGCCTGCAGTTTGACTAATAAGTCCTTGTAATGCCAATTTTCTTATTGTATTTCTTAATGCATCCTGTAGAACTTCTTGTGTTAATTCTTTAGTTTGTGTTCTTGCTTGTTCGTAAATTTGTGGAATTTTTTCTTCAGCTTCTTGGATGTCTGTTAATAAAGTTTGTCTTGCTTCATCCCAAAATTCACCTGCCTTTTCTATTGAACCTTCAAATACATCTTGTAATTGTTGCTTTGTTTGTGTAGTAAGCTCTCCTATTCGTCCTCGTGCTTCTTCAAAAAATTCAGGACTTCGTGCTAACCAATCTTGATATTGCTGTATAAATTGTTGTATAGCACTTTGAACATCAGGAACAGCTCGCTCAGCAAGAGGTCTTAAAGTTTGAAGTTCATTAACAACTTCTCGCAGAAGCCATCTTACTTCAGGTGGAGAATCATGTTTTACAGTAGTTTTACTTTTACTACTCCCAAAAATACCGCCCATATTATTTCTCCTTTAAATCATATTTTAACACATATTCATCTAAAACAAAACCATCAAGCAATCTTTCCCATGCCTCAGGATTTCTCTTAGTAAGAAATTTTACTCCTCTTAAATTCAATTGCTTAGCTAAATTAACAAAAAACTCTTTCCATAACTTAGCATCCCCATAACAAGACATAACAAATAAATATCCATCATTACTTACATCCCAACTCGCAAACCCCCAATCTGTCGCTACTAAATTCATTATATAAATCCTATCATATCCAGATTTAGCAAAAAATTTATCAAGCTCTTCCTTCGTTATATAATTTCTCAATCTACCACCAACCTTCATATCCATGCTTCAATTTTAACAATGTTGTCCTTGTTTTCTTTATTTTCTCCAACCCATCTTCCAACTTACATAACGCTAAATACTTTTGGTAGGCATTTTCATATTTATCATACTCCCCTAAATGCAAATAAAGCTTAGCAAGATACAAATATTTTAACACCTCTGGTGCTTCATTCAATACAGGATGTGGGTCACTATCTAAATCATATTCGTAATAAATTATCCGATAAACAACATCTTCAATCGGTGTAGCATTAAAATAAATTGTCATCATATTGTCATCAAAATAATAAGCCGTAGGATTTCCTAACAGCAGTGACCCTACATATTTTGAATACTCAAATCCTTCTAAAACCTTGTTGCTACCTTTAGGGAAAATCGCTTGAATAAACTTGATGTTTTTAGTATTTAAATTAATAGATGAATTTCCAGCAGATAGAACAAACTCCCCTTCCTTCCGCATGAATGAAAAATTAATAAATTTCTGTATCTCTAAAAGAGCTTCTTGGAAAAGTGGTTTGTAAACTGAATTGTAAAAAGTAGAAAGTGAAAGGGGCTCCTCATACGGAACCCCCGCAAACTTTAAGATGTGTTGAATGTATTCATCGTTTGATGTCCACATTGTTTGCTCATTGGATTAATCATTAAGCAGCTACTAAAATACCACCTACAGGCTGACCCTCTTCACTAAACCAAGTCGGGCTCTCTCCTCTATAAGTCCTAATAGCCATTCCTTTATACCTACCATAGTCCATTGGTCTCTCTTCATAGATAGCCTCAGGTCTAATCACCGCTTCAACCACTGGTTGCTTACCTAAGAATATACAAATTGCCTTGCCCTGTAATTCAGGATTTAATGAGCAAACAAACTTGTCAATATACTTACCCTCATCTCTTACAAATTCCTGACCATAGAAGGAACCAATATACCCTTTATATAGTTTCTCTACATCACCAGAATAAGTAACAGCTTGGAAAAATACACGGTCAGTCAATAACCTATTCTCCGCTTGCTTGTTAATTATCACTAAATAAGTCCCATAACCATCTCCTGTGTAAGAAGGAACATTTAGGTCATGTAAAATTTGAGCAAACCTAAGAATATGGGACATTGTTAAATTAGAGGGAGTCTTACCATCAATAGTATGATCAGTTGTGTCATAAGTTACTTGTGTAATTGTTATTGGGGTAAAAATCCCATCAACATCTCTCATGAACGATTTAGTCGGTGCTAAAGTTTTACCTGTCTCATAGTATACATCACCACCAGACTGAGCAATCCCCAAAACATCTAAATAAACAAATGCATTCATTAACAAGTCTCTTTCAATCGATGCTACACCAATTTGACTAAACTTCTCCCTTGCAAGCCCTTCAATATCTACAAATGAAAATAAATCAGCCCTTTCAGTATGCTTGAACTGTTTACCTCTCTCAGCTATTTGAATTAAGAACCTACCAAAATTGAGATTAAAGTCAGGTAAAGCATCAAACTCCCCTACTTCATCCCACAATGCATCTTCAGGTCTAAATAGATCCTTCGGAACCATAAATTTATCGGACATCTTCTCAGAAAATCCAGTAATCTTATCAACATATCGCCTGAAGTTCGAATAAGCAAAAGTAATCTGCCATAAATCTTTGGATAATTCTGTTCGTATAACAGCTCGTGCATCAGTTGTATCATAAAAGTTGGCTGCCGATATATTACCACCTTCAGCCCCTAAATCTCCCCAAAATAAATCAGCCACGGTTCATCCCTCCTTATTATTATTTTTCTATTGGCAGACCGCTTGGAGTAGATAAATCTAATCTACCCCGATCAACGGTCTGGTCATCCATATGGTAAATCATATGATACTTTGTCGTTATATATGGTAATGCTTTCTTGTAATCCCTCATCAAATCTCTTACTGTATAAGGTCGTTTACCCTGCTGTTTGTTTGGTATGTAATATGGATTATACTGTTGTAGCCTTCTTAATTGGTCTGCTAATGTCTTTGTTGCTTCAAGTGTTAAATCCTTTGCCCTTTCAAGATATGTATAATAGTCTCCTTGCCTCCTTCCCGCTTGAACATCTAATACATACTGCCGATAAGCAATAGGTTCAATTGTCTGTAGTAAACTATTCAAATTCTCAAAATTAGCATACTTAGCTACAAATCTTTGCCTACCAACTGCTATATCATGTAAATCTGCATTAGTCAAATATTCTGCCCCTGGGAATGGTGTTTGATTTGTTTGTATGTCTTTTTGTTCTGGTTGATTTTGCATTTGTTGCTGTGGTTGTTGTAATTGTTGCTCCTCTTGTTCTTGTATTGATGGTTCTGTTTGTTCTTGTATTTCAGTTGCTTCCTGATTGTCAATCTTAACTGGTTCTTTTAACCATTCAAAAAGTTTATTCAAATCCATTCTGCCTCCTCCTTATGTCATATTATACATCAATTCATTTTCTTTGTCAAGAGGTAACCACTCATAAAAATATAAACAATGCTCCTTCTTATTATACTGCACAACTACACAATTAAAAGCCATACTTAATACATTTAACATATTAATTTGATACTTACTTAAACTATTATTCCAATTTTTTACTTCATAAAATCCACTTGGTAAATCATACTTTGCTTTAACAACTAAAAAATCAGGCAACCCCCTTATCACAGGACAATATAACTTAAATGCTTTAACAAAGACAAACTTCTTTAAAAAATTATTTATATCTTTCTCAATACGGAATATTTTATTCCTTGGTAAGCTCAATTTAAAAATAACTGGTAGGGAATACATAGGTAGGTGTCTTCAAATATCTACTCTTCTGTGGTTTACTTTGTTTGTATATCTCTACTATAACATATCTTATCGCATCAAGCAAATGTTCATAAAATCCATCTTTCTTATAATTACCATGATGATCAGCTTGAAACTTTCCTAAAAATCCCTCTAATGACCTATGAGCTTGGTCGCTAACTAATAACTTCTTTTTCTCTAATAAGTCTTTTATCATCGCTATGCTCTCAACTATTCTTACACGATTTCCACGAAAAACAAGCCCATAATCTTTTCTCAACTTAGTAAACAAATCATACCCATCATATATCTCTCTATTCTTTCCTGCAATATCTCCTACATAAGTTATCAACTGTGGTCGTTTAATATTATACTTCTTTTTAAATCGCTCTAACATGTATTCAATAAATACCTTCAGTGGTTGGTTATCCGAAATATAATCATCTAAAATTACAATCCTACCTAAATAATCAACTCCAACCAATGCATATGCTGAATGTCTAATCCCAAAATCAACCCCACAATAAAGTGTATAATCAAATGTTATGTCAATCAATCGGTTATCAATCGTAATAATGTTTTGCTCATCAAATACATCATCAAATAAACCACCACCATAATCAAATGCTCCCCACTCACCATCAAGCATAATCTTCCTATAACCTAAGGGCTTCATCTCCATCTCAGTTATGAAAGAATGAGACACATTAAACCGCTTAGCAATCACCATATCCCCTATCTCATAAAGCTTCTCATATCTAATGTTATTGCTTACAAAAAACTCTTTTCCGCCATAACTATATGGTATCATCTCTTCCCAATCTTTCTTGCTAACTCGAGTTATCAAATAATTGTCATAAGTAGATGACCGAATAATAAAAGTATCTTCACGGTTCTTCTCAGCAAATTCTTTATACAACCAATGCTCCTGCGAACACGGATTAAGTATTAACATACCTTTTGAAAAATCATGCACTAACCTATAACGCTCACTTACTTCAACAAATGCTTCCCTACTTATCCTATCAACTTCATCAATAATTATCACATTAAATTCATAAGACAGCACGGACTTATATTGAGCATTCTTTTCATTGAGAGATAAATAGTAAATTTCTACATCTGTTACCTCATTCCTTATTACTTGCAAATTTAAATTCGTTGTGATTAAAGATTTAAGATATGGGTTTTCTGCTAACAATCGCTCAAGACCTGCAACTAAAGTATTCCTCAAATCTCTCAAACTTTCACGAGCAATAAGAATACGAGACCCACTATACTTTTCATTGGTCAATAATTCATACAGAATAAAAATAGCAAGCTGTGTCTTACCAGAACCTTTACCACCAACCGATACAATCCATCGATAATTTGAATTGAAAAATAATTCCCAGATCTTTTCCTGAATTGGTGAAAGTGCTAATTGTAGCATTTTGAATTAAATTATAACTTGACTTCTCGTAAAAACAAGTATATTATTAAAAAGATGGATAAAAAAATCATTCCCGCTACATCAATACCTGAATTGATAGAAACATCCGATTTTCATAATATTAAGCAAAAACGAGCTATTCTTAAATATAAAAACATGATCATTGGTATAAAGGAAGGAGATGTGATAATTCTACGATCCGATAATGAAGATTACCTTTTAGCAATTGCTGAATTCATCCGAGATAACAAACATCGATTAGAAATATTACAAGACCCACATAAACCCTTCTGCCTTTCATTCAAACTCCGAGATGGCAATAAAACATACTACCTTGGCTTTGGTCGGTTGAATTATTTTGAGTATAATTATATTATCAATCTTTTACGCAAATTTGGTATCATTCAAGATGAATTAACTCCATATGCAGATTTATTGATTGAAGATTATAAGCAAGGGGTTAAATTCTTTTATGAAGGGGGAGCATAATGGCTGTATTGTGGTTAACAACTGGAATGGATTGTGGATATATTGAAGAATTCGCCAAGCATGAAGAGGTTTATTTATTTGCTGATTTTATTAGTGCATTCCCAGATATGGAAGACCTCGCATTTGGTAGAAATATTCGCAATGTCCAAATACTAACTGATTTACCACCAGAAATTTTTAGCAAGATTGATAAAGTCATAACGCTTGATTGCTACTTTGGTTTCCTTATTGAATTATTTAAGCAATTAAAAATTGATGTATTTGGAGCTGGAGTAGAAGCTCGGCTTGAAAATAACCGTTTATTCCAAAAACAATTAATGCCTAAAGTTCCCCGTTATCGTGTAGTAAGCTTTGAACATTTAAATTTTCCTGCAATTACCAAAGTTGACCCAATCTATAGAAATTCCTTCGAAAGTGCAATCATTAGAAACCAATACGAACTTGAATTCTATAAACAGAACCTCATCCAAACAGCTGGACAATTCGCTAAAGATATCGATTACTACCAAGAAGAAATTTTATCTGATATTGAAATTGAATATGGAATTGATTGCATGTGTCTTGGTAATGGTATTGAACCACCCTTTACTATAGGAATTGAACAAAGTAAAAATTCTTACATTGCTAAGGTTATCAAAAGAAAAGAAGATGTGTTAATGAAACCATGGGCTCTCAACCTTAGAATGTGTGATACCCTCTTACAACAAATGAAGTATATAGGTTTCTTCTCAACAGAAGAAATCAAAGTCAAAGGAGAAACTGAACCTTACTTAATTGATATTTGCATGAGACTTGCCCTACCTTTAGGCACTGCTTACTTGAAATTCTATTCTAACATCTATCAAGCTATCCGAAACAATATCCCACTTATCCCAAAAGCTGAATACATATATGTTATACCAATATCCTTACCTTTAGCTGAACAAACTTTTGTGCCAATTACTTTTAAGGATAGATATATATTTGAAAACTTCATTGCTCTACAAACTTATTATAAACCCAAGGTGCAAAAGGACCTTACATTTTATGCTATCAAAGGTTATTCTACAGTCGGATGCATTGTGTTATATTCGAATTATTTAGTTGATTACGAAGAACTTGAAGAACAAGTCAAAAAAATTGAAGAAACAATCATAGCCCCAGACCTAAAAATCGAATACGATACCTTGAAAGAAAACTACGAAAACTTCCAAAAAATGCTCGAAATCCTTGACTTAGATTGATGACCTAACAAAAGATATAAAACTTCCTGCACTTACATCAGCATCAATCTCTATCTTAACAAATAAACCTATTAATTCTATGGTTTGTGAACCTGATACATCACTAAGCGTTTGAGAATAAACTTGCAACCAATTTACATTATCCGTTGACACTTTCACTGTTATAGTCGCTGACCCATTAATATTGTAAATCAAATACCCATACTTATAAACCTGTGTAGGAAGAACTTTGCTAATTAGTCCACTATACGCTCCATTGATTAAATTGGTCGCTTCTTTTAACGGTGCTATAATTAACATTTA
>LDZQ01001200.1_pt1 | contig 17704 bp, 16 predicted proteins | sample 615361 | NCBI WGS metagenome assembly LDZQ01 (sample SAMN03408297, study PRJNA278302) | terrestrial metagenome | isolation source: oil reservoir sample I2 | place: USA: Alaska, North Slope, Ivishak formation | collected 2013 | reverse complement strand
TGTTTTATCCCTCCAAAACAATGATGGAGGATTCAGAAGATCCTCATATCTTGGCATTTCAGAACTGGAATATACTTATAGAGCCATCCATATCATAAAAGCCTTAAATGCTAGAATTCTTGAATCTAGAGTTTGAAGATAAAAATTTTTAAACTTGACACATTAAATTAATAAGTATCTATATGATAAATAGAAGCTCCATGGGGGGGTGAGGTTATGGACAGATACTTTGGTTTCCATCATAAATTCAGTTCATTATTAATCCTAATAATCATCCTCATCCTTTTACCATTCCTTTTATTATTTTTTGCCGGTGGCGTCATGTTGGCCTTCACGCGCCTTGGAATCCCAGCATCTGTGGCTTATCTTCTTTTTTGGATGTCATTGATTGGGAGTGGTGTGAACATACCCATAAAAGAGTGGACAAATGAAGTGGAGAAAATAGGGGAAATAAACTTTTTAGGGATAAGGTATATGATACCGTTCCATGAACCTAGAAAGACCATACTCGCATTAAATCTTGGAGGCGCGATAATACCATGTATCGTGGTCATATATGAATTTCTACGCTTATCTGATAATCCTCTCCTCATTCTAAAGGCCATAGTCGCGATAATCATAGTCACGATCGTATGTAATATCTTTGCAAAACCCATAAGAGGACTTGGAATAGCAATCCCGGCTTTCATCCCCCCTATTATAGCGGCGGTAACAGCACTATTAATCGCAAGTGACAACCCAGTTGTCATTGCATATATTTCAGGCACCATCGGCACTTTGATAGGGGCTGATATCCTCAACCTTCAGAGGATAAAAGAACTGGGCGCTCCAATAGCGAGCATAGGCGGGGCTGGGACTTTTGATGGCATATTCCTTTCGGGTATAATCGCCGTACTACTAGTGTGAACCACTTCACGCTTTGATGTGGGGGTTTGCCATTTTTATCCCTTTACTGGCAGCATATCCTCTGTCCCCGCAGACTCTAGGAGGCCTTCTTTGAAATATTTTAGAATCGGATTGGATGATTTTGCGAAGGGGTAAAAGAAGATCATCTTAGTATTGGTTGGTGGATTTTATGAAAAGGGCTCAAAGGTTTATAATCATCCTTGGAATAGTCAGTCTATTCGCGGATATGACATATGAGGGTGCCAGGGGGATAACGGGACCATTCCTTTTCATGTTAGGTGCGAGCGCCACAATGGTGGGTTTTGCCAGTGGCTTGGGAGAACTTTTGGGTTATATTATAAGATTTTTTTCAGGGTATATTGCTGATAAGACGCGCCGGTACTGGTTCATGACATTCATAGGATATATTATAAATTTGGTGGTTGTCCCATTACTTGCATTGGCCTTTAACTGGCAAGTAGCGATCCTATTAATAATCCTTGAAAGGGTGGGGAAGGGTTTCAGGACCCCTGCAAGGGATGTTATGTTGTCATATGCCACGAGTCAGGTGGGCTATGGGTGGGGTTTTGGCATTCATGAGGCTCTCGACCAAGTAGGGGCGATATTGGGGCCTTTGATAGTCTTTCTTGTATTATATTTTAAGGGGGGATATAGGGCTGGTTTCGCCTTTCTTGGATTCCCTGCGATCCTTGCAATTTTAACGTTAATATTCGCATATTTTTTATTCCCACACCCTCGAAGATTGGAGATTGAAACTCCTAGATTCGTGAGGTTTCCTGGGATTGTTTTCTGGTTGTATATAGGTATGGCGTGTCTTATAGGTGCGGGTTATGCCGATTTTCCCCTTATTGGATATCATTTCAAGAATGTGGCACTATTCAGCGATTCTGTGATACCAGTATTGTATGCTCTTGCCATGTCTGTGGATGCCATTTCAGCATTGTTGTTTGGGAGATTTTTTGATTATTATGGTTTCAGGATTATGATGGTATCTGTTGTATTATCTTCCATGTTCGCTCCATTAGCGTTCCTTGGCGGGGTTTCTGTGGCTGTTTTCGGCGTTATATTGTGGGGTGTTGGTATGGGTGCCCAGGAATCTATCATGAGAGCCGCTATAGCGAGGATAATCCCATCTGATAGGAGGGGATCCGCCTATGGAATCTTTAATATGCTTTTTGGTTTTTCATGGTTCTTTGGCAGTCTTTTAATGGGCATACTCTATGAGGTCTCATTGGCTGTGTTGGTCATTTTTTCTGTTATAATGCAACTTTTGGCCGTTCCTTTACTCCTTGAGATAGAAAAGAGGGTTTAGAGTGGGCCGGGCGAGATTCGAACTCGCGACCACCTCGTTGTGAGCGAGGTATCCTAACCCCTAGACCACCGGCCCAACATTATAATCTATGTGTTTGTCAGTATTAAATGTTGTATTCCACCTACAAGGAATGCTAGGGTTACCATTAGTATGCCTATTTTTATCATGCCCTTGACCCCTATCTCCTTTGCAAGGACTACGAATGTTGCAATACATGGGAAATAAATTGCTAGGACGGTTGTGGCGACTACTAGCTGCTCTGGGCTGAGGTGGAGTGGTGCTAGCAAGCCAGTGGCGATGTCTTTTCTTAGAAATCCTATTATTAGTGTTGCCGCGGCCTCCCGTGGCAAGCCCAGGATGCTTGAGAATATTGGTGCAAGGAGACCTGTTAGGATCTTCATTATACCCATAACATATAGTAGGTTTATTGCTAGTATTCCCAGGAAGACGAATGGTATGGCTTCTAGTAAGAATCCTCTTATTCGGATCCATGTTTTCTTAAGGAGCGTCCCAATGTGGGGTATCTTGTATGGTGGTATCTCAAGGAATATCTCAGGGCTTTCGCCTTTCATGATCTTGTTTAGGATGTACCCTGCTGTTATGTAGATTGTTAGTAGTGTCCCGTATACCATTGCAATGTACTTTATACCATAAGGGCCTAGTAGTCCTATTATGACTGCTGTTTGGGCCATGCATGGCACTGATATTGATAGGAGTGTTAGTGCTATGAATCTTTCCCTCTCATCTTCTAATATTCTTGTGGCAAGGACCCCTGGGACGTTACACCCCAAGCCTAATATGAGTGAGATTATGGAGGCTCCGTGCAATCCTAGCTTGTGCATTATGTTATCTGTGAGGACTGCTAGCCTTGGCAAATATCCAAGGTCCTCCAAGAAGCCTAATACTAGGTAGAAGAGTGATACGTATGGTAATACAACTGCGAGTGGAACATATACTCCAGTTGTTAAGAGTCCGAATGATTCCATGTAATTGTAGCCTGTGCCTATTAGTATGTCGTGAATGGGCCCGCTTGGGAAGGTTGACTCTATGATCCTGGTTATGAGTGGGCCGTAATAATTGTAGAAGAAGGGGTCAAGGATATTCCCAATTAGAAATTCACCGACTCCTATTATGGATTGGAGAGTGAGGTATGCTACTAACAGGGCTATTAGAATGCCAAAAATGGGATGTACAGATGCATCTTCGAGTCTTTCCAATAATGTGGGGTGTCTGTGTTCTATCTTCTGTATATCTAGTAGTAGTTTGCCTATGAACTTCCACTTTTCCTCGTCATCCATTTTCTCGATACTTGGGATGTGTTCTTCCTTTTTTTCTAGGATTTTTTCTATACTTTGTATTACTTGTATTATCCCTTCCCCACTCACCGCAGTCACTGGTATTACGGGGACTCCTAGGCTTTCTTCAAGTTTTTTAACGTTTAAATGGACTCCTTTTCTCCTTGCAAGATCCCACATGTTGAGGATGATTATTGTGGGTACTTTTTTTTCCAGTATTTGGAGTGTGAGGTAGAGGTTGCGTTCCAAGTTTGTTGAATCCAGCACATTTAGTATTAGGTCAGGGTTTTCCTTGAGGAACATGTCCCTTGCAACTTCCTCGGCCTTGCAGAAGGGTGTTAAAGAATACGTGCCTGGGACGTCTATTACCTCAATTTTTTTCCCTTTTAATTTTAAGGTTCCTCGGGTGTACCCTACTGTTGTGCCTGGATAGTTGGATGCTACGACATTTGCACCTGTTAGCCTTGAGAAGACAACGCTTTTGCCAACGTTAGGATTTCCCATGAGGAGTATCTTCATCTAGTACCTCCACTAGGACTTTAGCCGCCATACCCTGGCCTATGGCTATCTTGCACCTGTCAACTTCTATGATGACAGGCCCATGGAATGGTAATGATGATACTTTTCGGATCTCCTTTCCAACCCTTATGTTGAGGGATTCCAACCGCCTCCGCAGGCCAATTCCCCCTACTATCTCCTGTACTCTGGCTTTTTTTCCAGTTTTAAGGTCTTTTAAGGTGATCATCACACAACCTCAATATTAGGTGAACCTAAACCCTATTTAAATGTTTCCACCACACAAAAAACTTGAAATCCCTAATGAAATGCTGGCCTCCCACTGCAAATTTTAGGCATATCATACAACAGGTGTGAACTACCCTGCCTTTACGGATGGGGCTTCCCGCTTCATTGAGAGAACTTGTCCCTCGATTATTTTCATGTAGGGAGTCATGAGGGGTGGTGGTTCTCCCCCTACGGGCATTCAGGGACCGTCCCAGCCCTACATCCAGTATGTTGAGGGAGGTGTTTAGGTCTCTGTTCGCCTTACATCCGCATTTCGGACAGGCAAACCGCCTGTCTTTTAGGGAGAAATTTTCAACGACGTGACCACAGTTGGAGCATCTTTTAGACGTGTTCGCAAGTTTAACTCTCCTTCACATTTAAATCCTCTACGCAGATCGCGTCGTAGTTGTTCACGTAATAACGGGAGGGCTTGTGGAGGAAATCCAAGCGTTGATTGTTCAGTTTTTCGTAGAGCTTGGTCAGCTTAAGCCTCGCTTTTTCTCTCCTCTTCGAACCTTTCTGCTTTCGTGATACTTCTCTTTGAGCTTTCTTTATCTTTTTGAGAGTTTTATCTATGAACTTTGGATTTTCGAAGGCTTTTCCATCGGAATTGACGCAGAAGTGGTTAATTCCTACATCTATTCCAACAGCTCTGCCCGTTTTTGGCAGAGGTTCAGTTTCAGCTTGGATGATGGCAAACCACTTTCCTGTCTTAGTTCTCTTGATAATTACTCCTTTGATTTTGCCTTCAATTGGTCTATGGAGTTTTATCGGGATTTCACCTATTTTGGACAAGATGAGTTTCTTTCTCTCAAAAGTAGCTAATCGGCATCGTTTTCACCTTTGTGACTCCACATATTTCTTCAAAACATCCCAATGTAACCTGTCCACTTGTTGCCAAGAAGTATGAGGGGGACCAGAGGACGTTTTTCCAAAGCTTCTTCTTCACCTCTGGAAAATTCCTTCTTATCATCTCTTGAAGTTATAGTTTTAAGTGCGTTGATATTTTGGTATATGCAGAGTGGGCTTAGCCTTGAACAGAATGTGAACATGGTCTACATCACATTCTATTGCGAGAATCTCAACATCGAAAGTTTCTGAAATCTCGTGAATCTTCTGCTTGAGAAAGTCTATAATCTCATTACTCGTAAACACTTCTACGATACTTTACTACGAATATAAGATGATAATAAAGAGAATAAACTGAATGAGCACCTTTATCAAGTTTGTATTTCATAGTTTCATGTTTCTCACTAAAATTTTCCCAGCCACTTCCCCTGCTGTATCCCCTCCCTTTCAGAAGGGGACTTAGCAGCTGATTTTAATGTTAATGTTAAAATTGCGGGGTGAAAAGTTCCTTGAAGTGGGAAAAATTAGGGGCTCCCCAGTTTGAAAATATATAAGTTAAATTTCACAAAGACAAATCAAGGGGGGGTCCCCCAGGATATGTTTCTAAGTTTTGTGGAGGTTGATGTTTATATGAGGTGGTTGAGGAGTTTCATCGCCATACTATTAAGGGGTTTCCTCATGGGAACTGCTGACACCATCCCAGGAGTCTCAGGGGGGACCATGGCGCTTATAACTGGAATCTATGAAAGGTTAGTCCATTCTATAAGTAAAATCAGCTTCAAATTCTTAAAACCATTATTTAGGGGAGATTTAAGATCTTTCACAAGATTGGCCCGGGAGGAAATAGACTTCGAATTGTTCATACCACTTCTCACAGGGATAGGGATGGCTGTTTTAACAGTATCTAGGATAATATCATTCATGATAACCTATTATGCAGCATACACTTATGCATTTTTCCTAGGACTTATATTAGCATCGGCTTATCTAGTATTTAATAAAATAGATGGTTTTTCATTAAAAAATCTTGTATCTAGTATCATAGGATTTATATTTGCCTTTTTATTCGTTGGTTTGAATCCCATACAGGCAAACCATACACTTCCGGTCATATTCATCTCTGGGATGGTTGCAATATGTGCGATGATACTCCCTGGGATCTCGGGGGCGTTCATGCTATTACTCCTAAACCAGTATGAATATATGCTAGGTGCCCTTATAAGATTCTCAATACTAGATATTATAGCGTTCATCGTAGGCGCGGTCATCGGGATCATAAGCTTCTCCAGGTTCCTCGATTATCTTCTCAGAAACCATGAGTCCATGACAATGGCATTCCTTGTAGGCTTGATGATAGGAACTTTAAGACTCCCCTATAGTAAAATGTCCATCATCCAATCAACACCTTCATTGATCCCCGCGGTCATAATAGCTATCCTCGGATTCTTTATAGTTTTCTTAATCGAGAAAAAGTTCCACTATATTGAATATTAACAATAGCCTTTTTTATCAGAAACTTACATAGATAAGAATATGGAACTTATCAGGGGTATAGGGGCCAGTCCCTATATTAGAAGCGGACGAGTGAAAAAGATAGAATCATTCAAGGATATGATGTCCATCGAAGGCGGGGAGATCATAGTAACGTCAAGGGTGTCCCGGGACATGTTACCGAAACTAAAGAGGGTCGGTGCTGTTGTAACAGATTATGGCGGCCTCACAAGTCATGTTGCCATCACACTCCGAGAGTTGAAAATACCATGTGTGGTAGGTACTGAGAAGGCCACAGAGGTCCTTGAGGATGATATGGTGGTTACAGTTGATGGTAAAACCGGCAACATCTATGAGGGTGTGATGGAATGGGAAGAAATCATAGAGGAATTACCCCTTGAGGAGACTGCAACCACTCTAATGACAAACTTGAATATACCATCAATTGCAGATAGGATAGCGGACTATGCTGATGGGATAGGATCAGTTAGGATAGAGCATATGGTGATAGAAACAGGCAAACACCCTTATAGGCTCCTAGAAGAAGGTAGGTTAACCGATGTCCTCAAAAAGGGTCTTGAGTTCGTTCTTGAATCTTTTTATCCCAAGCCTGTATGGTTTAGAACCTTTGACATCCCAACTGATGAATTAAGGAACCTCCAAGGAGGGGATGTCGAACCAGAAGAACCAAACCCACTACTAGGATTCAGGGGCATCTACAAGGATCTGCGAGACGTTGATGTGCTAAAGGCGGAATTCAGGGCGATAAAAGAGCTTATAGATGATGGATATTCCAACCTCGGCCTCAAATTCCCCTTTGTAAGGGATGGGATCGAATACTTATCTGCTAAGAGTATATTAGAAGACTGCGGCTTGAAACCCCACCGCGATCTTGAAGTTGGATTGTCTGTGGAGACTCCATCAGCCGCCTTGCAAATTGGAGAATTTATAGATTATGGTCTTGATTTTGTATCCATTGGGATGAGCGATCTTGCCATGTGTACCCTAGCAGTGGACAGGAGAGGTGTGAGGGTCGCTAAACTGTTCGATTTAACCCATCCAGCCCTCCTCAGACTCGTAAATAACGTTATCAGGGCATGTTCAAGGGTGGGGATAAAAACTTGTGTCGCAGGGTATGCGGCAACAGATTATGATATTGTGGAAAAACTTATAAGAATGGGTGTGGATGGGATATCAACAAACCCCGATCAACTTTTAAAGATGAGGGTTTTCATCACAAGAATTGAAAAGAGCATTCTACTAGAAACCCTAAGGGGAGGCTAGAGTGGGAATTCTATACTGAATAGTGTCCCACCATCCGATTCTATCATAAGTTGGCCATCTAATTGTCTGACAAGGCCTAGGACGAGCTGCAAGCCGAGGGATGATAATCTTTCAATATCAAAATCTTTTGGGAGGCCCTTGCCATTATCTGAGATTTCAAGTTTGCATTTATCCCCTTGGCGTTTAAAGTTCACAGTTATTATGCCCTCTCCTTCTGGGAATGCATGTTTCAGAGAGTTTCTTACAAGTTCATTTGTTATAAGTCCGAGGGGTATGCACTTGTCCATTTCAAGTGGGATATCATCTATATCAATTTCTAGACGTATTTTTATTGGTCTGGGGGCTTGGAAGTTTATAATGTCCATGCTAAGACTTTCCAAGTACTCTCTAGAGCTTATATGGGCTATGTTTTCTGTCCTGTAGAGTTTTTCATGTACTAATGCTAGGGATTTTATCCTTGCTTGGCTGTCTGCTATGATATTCTTCACTTCCTCGTTTCCACAATATTTGGCCTGTAATGATAATAGACTTGATATGACTTGTAGGTTATTTTTTACGCGATGATGAACTTCCCTGAGTAAAACCTCCTTTTCATGGAGTGACTCCTGGAGGTTCTTCTGCATTATTATCCTTGAGATAGCCTCATTTATCTCATTAGCGAATAATCTGATAAATGCCATTCTAGGCACTTTCTTGCTACTATGGGCTTCTATCACACCCTCCATATTATCCTGGAACTTTAAGGGTATCATGACTATCCTATTCTTCCCTCTTCTTTTAATGATGACATGCTCTATGATATCCTTTTCGGGTATGATGGATCCTCTCTTGTATATTGTTTTTCCATTAAATGTTACAATTCCACTCTCAAATTTCAACTTATCTATCATGATATCGAGTATAGTTTTGAGGAAATCTTCTAGGTTATCTGTCTTGGACGCCTTCAAGACCTTGTTGAGTATCCTTAACCTCTTTTGGTGTCTTATAAGCTTTTCTTCGTATTCTATGCGGTGGATTGCAAGTCCACAGTACTCAGCGAACCTTTTAATGGCTTTAATATCTGATTTATTAAAGTCTTCATCCTTTTCTAGGCTGATGTGACCGATTACTTCATTTCCTATAATGATCGGTCTGGATTTTGGGTTTGTGTATTTTCCTTTGGATGCGAGCTTTTCACCATGTAATGTGATGAAGCCCCCACTACTTCCTGTGATCTTTAAAAGTTCTGTAAGTATTTTCTCAGCTATCTTCTCTTTTGTGGTAGTGGGTGATGCTATCATGGGGTATATTTGGCTCATGGTGCTTGCGATCATCAGTTCTCTTCTCAATTTTTTCTCTGTGATTTTAAGGGGGCTTATATCCCTTATTATCTCAATAGCTCCTATTATATCACCTTTTTCACCATATAATGGTGAGACTTTGAGTTGTAGGTGGCCTCCCCGTCCATTGTAGATGTTTGGAAGGTAAACTTCCCCGTAGATGTTATGGTCTTCGCGTCTAACATTCTCGTAAAGTTTTTCTGTCTCTGGCAAATCCTTGAATAATAGGTCTAGGAGTACTGGTCTGGGTTTCCCATAGAATGGTATGCCATAGGCGTGGCCGCCCTTCCCAATCATCTTCTCTGCTGGGGCGCCCGTCATATTCTCTGTTTCTCTGTTCCATGCTATGATCCTCCCTTTTTTGTCCACTGCAAAAACTGCATCGGGTAATGAATCTATAAGATCCTTAAATTTCCTGTGCTCCGCTTTTAAGAGTTTTTCTGTCTCTACTTGATCTGTTATGTCACGTGTGGCGGCTATGAGTTGGTCTGTTTGTGGATGGTAAGCGAGGTAAACATGGGTATAAAATTGTTCTCCATTCTTTTTCTTGTGGATCCACTTAAACCGTCTTTCACCTTCTCTGATGGCCCCTTCTATTAACCTCTTGGCTTTATCTTCTGATTTTTCGCCATCTTCTTGATTTTTTGGTGATAGTTCCCAGGGGTGTTTGCCTATTATATCCTCGGGTTTGGCTTGAAAGAGCTCAAGGGCTCTCTTGTTACAATCTACTATGGTGTGTTCTTTCATGATAAAGAGCCCATCACCTACACTTTCGAAGAGTTGCCTATATTTAGCTTCACTTTCTCTTAATTTTTCCTCTGATAGCATTTTTTCTATTGTAAATGAGAGTGTGGATGCTATCTCCTTGAGGACGGCTAATTCATCGGATTCAAGGTCTCCTTCTATGCATAGCAGACCCCATACCTTGTTCTTTACGCATAATTCTATGATGTTTTTGGGTTTGGCGGGTCTTTCTCCGATCTCATGGATTGGCTTGTAATCATTGTCTAATATGCCGATATACTCCCATCGTGTGTGCTTGGCAAGTATATTGCATGTCCTCCTGATCATCTTTTCAATGTTCTCGGATTTTATGATGACATTTTTAACCTTATTTAGGAGGGTGAGAAATTGGTTAATCCTTATAAGGTTTTCTTCGAGTATCCTCTGTCCTGTTATATCTGTGAACATGCAGAATCCGCCCTTGAAGGTGTGATCTATTATTGGGATTCCGGAGAGTAGCAACCAGCATGGTTTTCCATTGCTTTTGATGAATTTTATCTCCTGTTTTCCCTGCATCCCCTTGCTGCATAGGTTAAGTATTCTTTTGGCGATTACTTTATCATCGGGGTGTACGATTTCTAGGATATTTTCTCCTATAAGTTCGCTTGGACTACACTCTAGAAATTTTCCCAGTTGCTTGTTACAATATATTATGTTCCCTGAATTGTCGAAGATGCAAACGCCCTCTAGGCTTGTGTTGAGTATCTGCTGGTATATCTGCTCATTATCTAAAAATAGTTTTCCCATTTTATACTTGGAGAGGCCCGCTTTCACAGCATTTATGAGCTTCTGTGGATCTATTGGTTTTTTGAGATGCGCTGCTGCTTTTATGCCAAGGGTTATCTCCTTGGATAGAGTTTCTGTGACTAGTATAATGGGTAGATTAGATCTTTTTTTTAGGTTTTTGATGGTTTTTATCTTGTTTATTGTGGGCTTTGGCACGTCAACTATGACAATTTCGGCTTTTGATTCTGCCTTGAGAATATCTTCTTCACTATCTACTGGGATAGGATCATATCCACAAGATATTATAAGTTCTGTTAGATTGGGGTCTTCACTTAAAAGGAAGATATGTAGCATATACTTGTATATGTAAATTTATTATTTAAAAAATTGATGTAAGGATATCAACTCTGATATGTTATTTGACTATCAGGACTGGTATTTTAACGTTTTTCAGGGTACTCTCCGCCACACTTCCCATTAAAAACTTTTCAAGGCCGCTTTTACCATGTCCTATTACTATGAGGTCAGCTTTGCTCCTTTTGGCGATCTTTTTCATGTCATGGGTTGGGCTCCCGTATATTAGGATCTCATCTACTGTGACACTCCTCCTTTTCCCTTTTTCCTGCACTTTCGCTAGGATTTTTTTCCCTTCTTCTTCTAGGACTTCGAAGGGGTAGATGAGTTTTTCGTCCATGACATGGACTGCTATTACCCTAGCATCTAACTTCCTGGCGAGTTCTATGGCGATGTCCTCAGCTTTCTGGGCTTGTTTGGAGCCGTCAGTCGGCACCATTATACGTTTAAACATCCTAGACCCTTATTTGACGAATTTCACTTTGTCGCCTATTACGAACTTACTGCTTCCCACATGGAGTATAGGTTTGACCTTCTCAACATAAAGTAGGCCGTCTTTTACTGAGCCTTCTTTTACGCTTGCATGGACTACTGATCCCGTGTAGAGGTTGTGGTCTCCTATTTCATTCATCCTCAATAATTCGCATTCTAGGTGGGCTGCTGCTTCTTTGATGCGTGGAGGCGAAACTTTAACTGATGGTATCCAGTCGAGTCCTGCTCTTTCAAGTTCGTTTTCTCCATATGGTATGCTTTTTCCCGTTATCCACATCTTTTCTAATATATCGAGGCTTGTGAGGTTTATAACGAATTCTCCAGTTTCTTCCACATTCTTTGATGTGTGGTGTTCTGGCATCGAAGCGAATGCTACAATTGGCGGGTCCATGGATATTGGCATTACAAATGAGAATGGTGCAGCGTTTATATCTCCCTCCTTGTTGACTGTTGTTACTATAACAGTGGGTCGTGGTGCTAGGAGCCTATATGATTCTTTTATGGGGAAACTTGCGAAATCCAATATAAATCCTCCCATTATATGTGTGTTCGCGCCCTTAAAAGGTATTCTGCCTTACTCTTTTCAACAAATTCTTCACATAATCTTTTGGGTTCTCCATCCATTATTAGTTTACCGTCTTCGATCATCACAGCTCTTGTACTTATTTCTTTGATGAAGTCGATGTGGTGACTTACCATTATTATTGTTGTGTTGAATTCCCTGTTTATCCTCTTGAGAGAATTTGAAACTAATCTTAATGTTATGGGGTCTAGGTCACCGAATGGTTCGTCTAGTATGAGGACTTCTGGTTGTGATGCCATTACAAGTGCTAGAGCCGCCCTCACCTTTTGACCTCCTGAAAGTTCATAGGATTTCCTGTCTATGATGTCCAATGGGAGGTCCAAGGCTTCAAAGACTGGTTTCGCATATCTTTTAACTTCCTTGTCTGGGAATTTAGGGAATAATTCTTCCAGGATCTTTGAGGATAGTCCTAGTTTTTCTAGTCTTTGTTTGGCTTCCTCTTCTGGGAGGTCTGTTAATTGGTAGAGGACATCAAGAACCTTATCACTTATACCCATCTCCTCGGCCCTTTTCCTGGCCTCATCCACGACCTTTTCGCCCTTTACGCCTAGTCGCGCCGCTATCTGGTCCCTGATGGTTGCATGGTGTATTAGGGCGAATTCCTGGTGCATGAAGCCCATTTTTCTGCGTATGCGCATCCTTTTTATACCTGGTTCATGCATGTCAACCCATTCATTGTCTAGTTTGAATTCTACTTTCCCATCTTCTGGGTAGTCTAATCCAGCGACCATCCTTAACAATACTGTTTTACCAGCTCCACTGGGTCCTATGATTGATACTATTTCACCCTGGTTCACGTTGAAATTTATATTCTCCATTTCAAGTACTGTTCCACCTTTTATTAGGACGAATTTCTTGCGGAGATCTCTAACTTTTAATATTGGCTTGTTCCATTCCCTAACTTTTATTTCCTCTGGCGGCTCTATATCCTTGAGGAATTTCCTTATGATCCTTTGGGGTTCTCCTTCATCTACTATTTTACCTTCTTCCATGAGTATTAGCCTGTCTGCTAAGTACTCGTGGACCTCTGGCAGATGCGATACAAGCACCACCGTAATGCCAAGTTCCCTGTTAACCTTCCTTATAGCATCCAGTATTTCCTGTTTTGTCCTTGGACATGACATAGTAGCCGGCTCATCCAATAATAGGACCTTTGGTTTCTTGGCGAGTTGTCTGGCGATTATGAGACGTTGCTTTTCCCCGCCACTGAGCACTGGGGCGAAATGATCTGGTTTATGGTCAAGGCCCACGATCTTGAGGAGTCTCATAGCCTCCTTGCCGAATTCGTCATAAGCTCTTTTGAAGTCTGTGAGCGACTCATCACCATACTTTGCACCATAGAACTTCCTTAAAACATTTTCTATGGCCGTCTCGGCCCATAATCCAAATGTCCTTTGGAGGTGGATTGCAGTGGCTCTTTTAAGTTTGGTGAAATCGTATGGATTGGAATCTGCTGTCACTTTTATATCATCGAGTATCACTGTTCCTTCATCGAATGGTTCAACACCCCTCAATATCCGGAGTAGAGTGCTTTTGCCCGCCCCACTCATACCAATTATCCCAAGAACCTCTCCTTCCTTGACCTCCAAATTAATATTATCCAGTGCCTTGAACTTCTCCCCAGTCTCTAGCTCGTAAGTTTTTGAAAGATTTTCTATCCTTATCACCATAATCACCCTAAATTTAGTTTTGATAAAGTTGATGAATCCCCATGTATATATTGGGTTATAAATCTTATAATAATACTATATGATTTGATCTGGGTGAGTGTTGGGGATGAGAGGATTACTCGTGGGTAGGATGCAGCCCTTCCATAACGGACACCTAGAGGTTATAAAGAGAATCCTAGGGGAGGTTGATGAGCTTATCATATGTATAGGCAGCGCACAATTAAGCCATTCCCTAAGGGATCCGTTCACAGCTGGTGAAAGGGTTATGATGGTGACGAAGGCCCTTAGCGAGAACAGTATACCGGCCTCGCGTTACTATGTCATACCAGTCCAGGATATTGAATGTAACGCGGTATGGGTGGCCCATATTGAAATGTTAACACCACCATTTGATAAAGTTTATAGTGGAAACCCCCTTGTCCAGAGATTATTCCAGGAGGCTGGATATGAGGTCACAGCACCACCACTATACTCCAGGGAGAAATATTCAGGTACAAGTGTTAGGGAGAAGATGCTCACCGACAGCAACTGGGAATCGCTCGTACCAGAAGCCGTTGCAGAGGTTATAAAAGAAATAAACGGTGTTGAAAGACTGAAACACCTCTCAAAGAAAGAACTAAGTGAGGTGCTAGAGGATGCTTGTGAAGATAACAACAGACAAATATGAATACAAGCTACCCAAACTCATAGAACACATAAAAAAGGGCCCATATATTGAGGAGATGGGGGCCATATTCACATTCGAGGGTATAATGAGGAAAATAGGAGAAGAAGAAGTGGAAAAACTTAGAATATCACATGAAAACCTCCAAGAGGCCCAGGAGAAACTAGAAAAGATGGTAAAGGAGATAAAAAAGAAACATAAAGTGAAGGATATTGCACTCGTACATTTTCTAGGCGAGTTCCACGCCACAGAAACACTATTCATGGTAGTGGTGGCCGGGGCGCACCGACAAGAAACCCTCAAGGCCCTCAAAGAAATAATCGAAAGGACAAAAAAGGAGATAGGATTCCGGAAAGAGGAATATACAAAGAAAGGTAGTAGGGTTATCCTTTCAGGCGGATGAATCCCCCCTACACGCGCTGGGGGAGGCTGAAATGAAATTTATAAGGGACAGCATACATGGCAATCTCCAAATAGACGATTTTGAGGTCAAACTCATAGACACACCACCCTTCCAAAGACTTAGGAGGATAAGACAACTAGGCTTCACCAATCTCATATACCCTGGTGCAAACCACACCCGCTTTGAACATTCCATTGGAACCATGCACTTAGCCTCACAACTAGCAGAGCAACTAGGACTGGACAAGCATGAAAAAGGTGTACTAAGGGTGTCTGCACTATTACATGATCTCGGCCATGGGCCATTCTCTCACGTGTCAGAGACCGTTATCCCGGACTCCCACGAAGAACTCACAATAAAAGTGATAAGGGAATCAGTAATATCAGACATACTCATGGAAGAATTTGACCTAGAAGAGATAGAAGCTACCCTCAAAGGTGAGAGCGTTCTTGGACAGGCAATCTCTGGTGAAATAGACGTTGACAGGATGGACTACCTTTTAAGGGACTCTCATTATACAGGGGTGGCCTATGGTATAATAGACGTTGAAAGACTAATCCAAAATATCAAAATCGAAGATGATCTTATACTGGATAAAAAGGGTGTTCCAGCCGCAGAGTCAACACTCCTCGCACGCTATTTCATGTACCCTAGCGTCTATCAACATCATACAACAAGGATAGTGAATTCAATGTTCAGAAGATGCCTTAAAATACTCATAGAAGAAGATAAAATAGACCCTAAGCACATCTACCATTATGATGACATGGACATTATAGCAATGTGTCGAAGAGAAACTGGACTAGTAGCTGACATCATAAAAAGATTAGATACAAGGGATCTGCTGAAGAGGGTTGCCACCCTACGATTAAATGAACTGGAAGACCCCGAGAGGATATTTAAGATCACAGAATCTGAGATAATAAAAGCAGAATCTGAGATAGCTGAGGACATGAACATAGACCCTGATTATCTTATAATAGACGTGCCAGAGTATCCGGCATTTGATGAGATGAAAACTCAAGTAGACAGTGGAGATTCAATAGTAAAACTCAGCGACATCTCCAGTTTAGTCAGAGCATTAAGGGATGCAAGATTCAACCACGCAGACCTCTGCATTTATACACTCGCGGAGGAATCAGAGAAATTCAAAAACTTCAACTTTTACGATTATCTTGACCTCCCCCGGAAGATAAAAAGGCATGAAAAGCAACTACGCTTAACCGCACCAAATTGAAGGTTGATAAAAGATGATCATAGTAGCTATCACAGGGGCTAGCGGGACAATCTATGGCATCAGAATATTAGAAAGCCTATCAAAAAAGAAAGAAACAGCACTACTGGTTACTAGTACGGCATCTAAAATCTTAGAGTACGAGACCGGGTTAAAACTAAGCGAGATAAAGAGATTGGCAGACCATTACTTTGATGTTCATGATTTCGAGGCCCCAATAAGCAGCGGCTCCTTCAACTTCGAGGCGATGATAATAGCACCTTGCAGCATGAAAACTTTAGCGGCCATAGCCCAAGGATACACTGATAATACCATTACAAGGGCGGCTGACGTTTCACTCAAAGAAAAACGCAAGCTCATACTAGTACCCCGTGAAACACCACTTAGGAGCATACACCTTGAAAACATGTTAAAGGTGAGCAGAGAAGGTGGTATAATATTACCTGCAATGCCTGGATTCTACCACAAACCGAAGAATATAGATGACATGGTCAACTTCATAGCAGGCAAAGCACTGGACCTTCTAGGAGTTGAAAACAGCCTCTTCAAACGGTGGACTGGCTATGATACCCGATAAGGACTTCATAAAGGATGATAAGGTTCCAGGGCCCACTAGGGAGGAGATAAGATGCTTGGTCTTGTGCAAAGCCGGTCCCAGGGAGGACGAGGTTGTTGTCGATGTTGGCTGCGGCACTGGAGGTTTCACATTAGAGTTCGCGAAGAGAGTTCATAGGGTATATGCCATAGACAAGAACCCACAGGCCATAAGGGTTACAAGGGAAAACCTTATAAGGCATGGGCTTGAAGAAAATGTTGAATTGATCAATGATGACGCGGAGGAAGCCCTCAAAAAACTAGAAGATATTGACATAATAGTCATTGGGGGCAGCGGCGGCAGACTATCAAAAATAATAGAGGTAGGCGCGAAGAAACTTAGAAGCCGTGGTAGGATCATAGTAACCTCCATTTTACTCGAGACTAGGCTAGAGGCTGTCCAGACATTCAAAAAGCTCGGGTTTAAACCTGGGATCATAGAGGTTAATATTGCTAGGGGACATCTTATTGAAAGGGGTACTATGATGCTGGCAAATAACCCGATATCAATCATATGGGCGGGTTTAGATTGAAGATCAACTGGTGGCGGGTTAAACTTGGCATAATACTCATTTTGTCTTCAATATTGCTCTATTTTTTAGTATATCTTATATTTAGGGATGCTGAACATGAATTGTTTTATATTGGAATTGATCTCGCATTTTTACCTTTAGAAGTGCTTATAGTTGTCATAGTGATAGAGGCCGCGATAGCTGCAAGGGAGAAATCAATGCTCCTAGAAAAGCTTAACATGGTAATAGGGGCGTTCTTCAGTGAAGTGGGGACCAGATTCCTTGAGAAGGTTTCAAGACATGAAATGAACACAGATAAAATACGTGAAGATCTCAAGATAAGCCAGGATTGGAATAAAGACAAATTTAGGAAAATAACTGAGAAGATAAAAGCTTATGATCCTAGAATACCATTAGATGAAGATAAGAGCCAATTCTTAGATGATCTTA
>LDZQ01001166.1_pt1 | contig 17835 bp, 20 predicted proteins | sample 615361 | NCBI WGS metagenome assembly LDZQ01 (sample SAMN03408297, study PRJNA278302) | terrestrial metagenome | isolation source: oil reservoir sample I2 | place: USA: Alaska, North Slope, Ivishak formation | collected 2013 | reverse complement strand
GTTTGAAGCCCAGAGCACCTCGGGAAGGGAGGAGGCATGATAATCCATATGTACCGGGCCTGTGCTGTGAATAGTTGGAGACACGACAACATACGCTCCCAGCGCCTCTGCCGCTTCCACAATAGCAAGTCCCTCTGGGCTGGCAGCATAAACACCAAGGATGGGACACTGTCCCGTTATCGTATGACTCCCAAGTTTTCTGTGATGGATTATCTTGAGGATAACATCCCTATTCACCTTGAGCTCATTCGGCATGTACACTTCGCTAACATCACCAGGACCAAGACCTACGGAATTTGCAACAGACAGGAAATGCTCTACCTGTGAAGATGTAGACGGACCGAAAAGAGCAAGGCCTGGTTTTCCCGCCCTTATGCATGCTTCCCTTGCCCATTCCACCTCCCTCCATACTGAGAGTAGGGTCATGGGGTTTTTGGCAGAGTACTGAACACCATTATATGTTTCAAGGGACCCAGTGTAAATACCGCATACATCCTCCTTGGCAATGCTCTCATGGAGGTCTATAAATATATCCTCCGAAACGGCCCCACCTATGGGCCCTCCAACATACAGAGGCCGCTCTCCATCACATGGTTCTCTTTTCTTTAGCTCCACCACTTCCTTTCCCCGCCCTATTTTCACGTTATGCCTTACTCGCAGGGCCTCTTCCACATCCTCATCTGTTATAGATATGACCCTGTTTTCATCCACATAGTGGACACCTACCGAGACCAAGAACTCCATGGCGGCGCTAAAAAGCGAGTCGGCCATCTCCTCTTCCGGCACCACGTCCTTCCCATTCCATGCTATTCCATGCTCCTTAGCGAGTCTCTCACTCTCGGTGAATACCATGATGTCGTGTTCTTGTTCACTTCTACGTTCTCCTTCCTCTATTCTCCTCAAAATTTCCTCTATGTCCATGTACCAACCTCCTTATAATCGTAGCAAAAAAGATGGGGCATAAGCCCCGTTTATAGCTTCCTCACGAAAGCCCTGACGAAAGTCCTAGCCTGATAAAGTGCTATCAGGCTCACCACCCATATCAGGACGAACGCCACATAGTCGAGGCCAGGGGCTCTCCATACACCCTCGATTCCGAAGCCAAGGAACATCTCTTTATCACCTCACAACATACACACCTGCCGAGCACGAAGGCGCCCGAAGTCCTCTATCTGGTACTTGTATAGCACCACGTCCTTACCGAAGTGACTTCCATCGTCCAAGCTGTGCTCAATACTCGATGTGAGCCCACCCGAGGCGAGCTCTATGAGGAGCAGCTTGACAACGCCCTTCCAGTATTCTCCGCTGATTCCGTACTCCCTGCTCAGGATGCCCCAGATCTCGTAGTCCCACATAGGGCCTTTCTCCGCGAGGAGCTGGAGAACCCTGCACTTCATGGGCATCTCAGCTGGGTTTCTGGTTCTCACTGCCATCTTCATCACCTTTCACGCTGGAATCTCTCTGGTGGTCTCCTCGACCTCGGCTCCCTCCAAGTAGTACATTATGAAGGTGCCTATCACAGCCACGATGACGCCCGCAACGAGCCACCACGCCGGGGCACCACTAAGGAAGAGTGTGACGAAGATCACGCCCAAGGGTCCGTACAGGGCCCCGACTGCCTGTCCCCTACCCACACCGATGAGGGGGAAGGATTTGTACCACGAGACGTAGCAGTAGCCGAACGTTATGCCTGCCGCCACCAGCCAGGTCTGCGCAGATGCATTGACAGTTGCCGCCATCATTGGAAGAGTATTCCAGCCAAGAGCGACTGTGAGTGGAATGATGATGATAAGCCATATGAGGCATTCACCGATGAAGCGCACAGTGATGCCCACATCAGGGTCTGACACGTCCAGTGCCCTGGCTGCGATGGCCCCCTCGATACCCCATCCAAGGAATGCCATTGCACCACCGAGGTAGCCGAGGAACAGCACCTCAGGAGCAGCAGGGTTCTGGAGGTTCGCAATCATGTCCACCGGGTTAAAGATTAAGATACCACCGATGATGATGAGGATTATGCCCAAGTAAGCTCTTGGAGAGACCTTCTCATGATACCATAGCTTGGCTATGGTCGCACCCACTATGGGATAGAGAAGGGCTGCAGCTGCAGAGAAAGCACCACCGATGACGCCCATTGCCATGAATGAACCGAATATAGCCATCGGGCCACCACATATGGCGCCCAGCCAGTACCACTTGGATATGTTGGTGAAGTTCCGCAACGTCCTGACAAGCTCACCAAACTTACCGAGCACACCGACCCACAAAAGAAGGAAGAACAGCACCCAGAGGGCATTGAAGGTCGTTATGACCACTGCCGCCGTCAGGAACTCAGCAACAGGATTGGTTCCCGGGAAGAGCGGTGCACTCCACTCCCCATAGGGTGGCGCATACCAAACAACAGTTCCAGGAACATACCAGAGCCCCCATAGAATTGCACACCATAGGGCCCAAATAAAGCCCCATCGAACTTTTACTTTCTGTTCAGCCTTAATGGCCTCTGATAAACCCACAGTACACCACCTCACAAAAAATTACAGAAGTAAGGGGAAAATTAAGCCCCCTTTACCTCTTTAAGGGATGCCATAAGCTTCTTGGCCACAACGACAGCCTCGGTGGCGCTCTCGGCGTAGGCGTCTGCGCCCACCTTATCAGCCCACTCCTGGGTGATGGGAGCGCCCCCTACCATCGTCTTGACCTTGTCCCTGATGCCAGCCTTCTTGAGTTCCTCTTCAACTCTCTCCTGGTTGAGCATGGTCGTGGTCATCAAGGCAGATGAACCCACTATGTCGGCGTTCACCTCCTTGGCCTTGGCTGCGAACTCGGTCACTGGCACATCCCTTCCGAGGTCATGAACCTCGAAGCCAGCGATGCCCAACATCGTTGCCACGATGTCCTTCCCAATGGAGTGGATGTCTCCCTCCACCGTGCCGATCACCACTGTGCCCAGCTTATCTCCTGCTTTGGCTCCTGCCTTCAGAGCGGGCTCCACGACAGCAACAGCAACCTTCATGGCTTCAGAGGCAGCCATAACGTGAGGAAGGAAGTACTCGCCCTTGTCGAACTTGTCACCAACCTCACGCATGCCCTCCGTCAATACTGTAATGACCTCCACTGGGTCTATGTTCGCATCGAGCGCTTCCTTTGCTGCCGCCACTGCCTCATCCTTGTTGAAGCTTTCAATGGCGTTCTTGGCCTTCTGCAGAATTTCTTCCTTGCTTGCCATGTTTATATCACCTCACTTAGCCCTCAAGCGCTGCCTTGTCTGCCTTCTTCACGATGGCTTCCATGTCCTTCAGGATGTCCTTGTCTATGGGCTCTACCTGGTGGGTCTTCAGGATCTGCTGAACCTTCTCGCTTGCCACCTGCACAATGTCCTTGGCGCCTGCGGCCTCCCAAGCACCCCTCATATCCCTGTTGAACAGGACGGGGTTGGACTGGATCTTTATGAGGTTCCTCGTCTCCTCAAGAGCCAAGAAGTCCTTGCCGGCTCCCACCGTCCTGATGGACTCCACGCCCAGAGTGTCGTCATTGACCTCGATCCCGCGCACAGCACTCTTGATCATCCCAATGACGTCATTGTCGATGACCAGCTGCTCAGCGCTGAAGGTCATGCCCAGCTCGACCATGCCTGCACCATATATGGTGTTGGCGCCTGCAAGCGCTGGCATCAGACCGCTCATGGTCTTCTCATGACCCATCTGCGCGTCCGGGATCTTGGCGTCTCCCTATATGCCAGCGACGAAGCTTGGCAGCCCATAATACTGCGCCAGCTGTGCCACTGCCGCGCTGATAAGCCCAAGCTCTGGGGCTCCAACTGGGGCTGTTCCTCTCCTCAGGTCGAGCATCGTGGTGGAGCTTCCATACCACACTGGAGCGCCGGGCTTGGCCAGTTGAGACAGCACTATTCCCGCAAGAACCTCAGCATTGTGGGTCACGAGCGTGCCCGCGAGGTGTACAGGGGACGTTGCGCCTGCCATCGCCATGCTCAGCACGTTCACTGGCATCCCGTACTTCGCACCGTTAATAATCACCTGCACGGCATTGGTGTGAAGCTGCAGGGGGCTCGTGGGGCACAGAAGAAGCGAGATGAGCGGTCTCCTCCTCGCCATCTCCTCGTCCCCGCCGTAGAAGGCCTTGGCGAGCTCCCAGTAGGTATCAACGTTGGTACCGACCGGGTCTATGTGCTGGAAGTGCTTGGACGTGTTCTTTATGGACGCGAACGTCTCATGCACATCCTGGGCACCCTTGCCTGACCAGTCCCTGGCAGACACCGTCAGGGAGAAGTAAGCAACGTTCTCACACCAGTCCGTGATGATTGCCGTCTCTGCTATATCCGCTTCCGTCGAGTCCTTCACCACTGGCTTGCCGTTCTCGAACTTGAGAACCTGCACTCCAGTACCAAATGTGGTCCAGTAAACCTTTCCTCCAGCCTCCTGAAGGACGTCATTCTCCTTGATCCTGCCCGCCAATGTGAACCTTGAAGGGGCAGTTTGGAGGGCTTTCCTGACTACATACTCAGGTATTCTCACCATCTCAGTCTTGTGGTCCACCTCACACCCATTCTTCTCAAACAGCTCCCTACCAGCTGGGTCTGTTACGAGGACCCCTGGGTCCATGAGCACATCCATGGTAGCAGAGTGTATCTCTTTGAGTTCGCTCTTGGTAAAGAGCCTTAGACCCGCGCCGTGGAGTCTCTCGACCCCAGCCTCCACATATTCTCTTACCATCGTATCTCACCTCTTCCTCTCTGAGGCGTTGGACGCCCCTGTTAAGTATGTCTTATAGTCTTTACAAATATAAAGCTTATCATAAAGAAAGCTTTCTTTATGTAAAACTTATTTTCTTTACTGCCGTAATGTCAAAAACTGCATATAGAGGATATTAAGCACACCCCCCATTTCATCCTGCATCACATTTTTCTCCCTAAGCAATCTGCCCGGATTGTAGAAACCCCACCTGAACAGACAAAAGCAGTTCTCTGATTGCTCTATCAATACTATAAAGTATCAAATTCACTTCGAGTCCTTGCAGTATTTTTCATCCCTCCTGAAATCTGTGGTAGATGGCGTAGGAGTTTGTGAGACCACTCAAATCGATAGTGGTGAAGGGGCCTCATTACCACAAGTAGAACAGGTCGAGCGTTCAGTTAAACATACACTTACAACTATCAAGTCAACAAAGTCCACGACATTCCAGTAATCCTCGTTGAGTGCTCCTTGAACAAAAGTGGAACACGGAATTAAATGGAAAACTTAGCACTCTGGAGTGCCATGACTGCTACCCCTATTTGGAGGGGGTCGTGTATCAGTATCTTGATTTTGCGCTCTCCCTCGCTGTCGAACGAGTAGGGCATGCCCGGAGATGCCACTATTGCACCGGGGTTTATCCACTCTCCCGGTATTCTGGCGGGAGATGCGTTGTATATGATGTCGGCGTCCCTTACTGCCCTTTCCAGATTCTCCTCTATCTTGACCCCAAATCTCTTCCTCGCCTTCATGGCTCTGTCTCTATTGATGTCTACCACCGTCACTTCGGCACCCTTTCGGGTCAGAAAATCGAGTGCGAAGCTGCCCACCCTTCCCGCACCTATGAGGAGGACTTCGGCCCCATGCAGCTCCCCCACGGCCTTTTCGAGAGCCACACAATAGCCCAGCGCGGTGCAATGCGCGTTCTCGGAAAACTTCCTCTTCCTCATATTAATTGCCACAAATACATTGTCGTCTGCGGTGAAGATGATGTCACAGCCACTTTCAATTGCCTGTGTCAGCCCATGGACATCATAGCCATCTGTGACGTGGCTCTGCATCCCGAGATGCTTAGTGATGGCACATACCGAGCTGCAAAATCCACCAATTATCCCCTTCCCGCTGGTGACCGGCACCACGCCCACACTGAACTCTTTAGTGTCCAGCTCATCGGGTCCAACGCCTACGGCATCATATGCCAGAGCTTTGAGGGTACACCCTATGCTCTTTTTGAGTTGTTCATCATATTCAGTAAGGGAGTATGGCAACCCATCTATCATCTCGGCGGTCAGCCTAGTGATAGACATCCCCCCGCAGGCGTTGCTGATAGTTCTGATGTAATGGATGGTGATGGGGATGCGAGTCGTAGTAATCGAATATGCCGTTCTCCACCATGATGGTGTCGAGACAGTTTTCCCTCTTTTCGAGGGCTCTGCGTGGCGTGCTACCCGTGCAGATAGTTGTGGCCACCCAGGTCTTCTTTCCGGGCTCGTAGTCCGTTATCATGACATCCGCTCCGAAGAGGCCCTCCACAATACGGGGATTATCGGCCATCCGCATTATGCCCTCACCCCGGGAACTCAGGATGCCGTCCTTGACCATGACGTGCTCATAAATCGCGCTCCTCTCCCGACCTGTGCTAACCCTTGGAGGCCCACCGTTTACGAACATCTCCACAAGCACCTCGACCATGTTAACTCCGTGGGAGTGGAAAATGGCGGAAGGAGTCTGGCTTGGAAGCCTCGCGTCTATCTCGATTACCTTTGGGATATGACCACTCACTATCGCCTCAACGTCCATTATCCCCTTCAGCCCGAGCCCAGCAGCAATCCTCTCTGAGATACCACGGAAACAATCATCCACCGTTCTCTCGACCCTTGCAGGCGAGCACACCATCTTGCAGTCGAACGTCTCGTCGAAGTATAGCTGAGTGGTAATCATGGGCACTGCCTCTTCTCCGTTTGATATGACTTCCATCGAAATGGAGGGCCCATCCACGAACTCCTGGATGATGCAATCATGGTCATATCTCTTCGCGAGCCTCTTGCCCTCTCTGAGCTGCCGGGGGTTGTTGGCTCGGTATACGCCGTGGCTTCCGCTACTTCTCGAGGGCTTGATTACTACTGGAAACCCGCACTCCGGCCATGGGGAGGGCATCGGGATACTCAATCTCTCCATCAACTCATTGGAGGAGAGCTTCGAGGAAGTGACCTCATATGACGACTGGTCGTGGATGAGTGGAACCTCCAGCCCCCTGAAGAGCTCAACCATACTCCTCAGGGTTCTCATGTCCTCATTCGTTGGAATTACAGCATCGCAGTCACTGTATATTCTGGTAGCCCTCGCCTCCTCGGATACGACGTCCATTACCACACTCTCGTCACCCATGGAGAGCGCCGGTGCTCGGGGATTCCTGTCGATGACCACGGTCTCGATTTTGGCCCTTTTTGCAAGGTAGGCGGCCTCCATTCCCTGAAGGCCACCACCCACTATGCACAGCCTCATCTGAACATCTCCCCCACGGCCTTTAAACCACGGGAGCGGGAATCAACGAACCTCTGATAGGTGGAATGACTTGCCACTCTCTCCCCCATTTCATCCAGCACCTCGACGATTCCCTCGACAGAGCGCTTTCCAGTATTCACGTCCAGCTCGTGTTGTGCCACACCCGCAAGCCCGGTCATTGGAGGTATTATGGAGGTTACCACGTTCGCCCCTGCTTCCAATCTGGCCCTGAGTCCTTTCAACCCCTCAACGTCCAGACTGGCGGGTATGAGCTTGTCCTGATGAACCAGACGCATTACTGCAATGGTCACAATCTCTTCCATATTTGATGGGGGCGAGTGTCCCTCCATGGGGGTGCCCTTCTGGGGGACAAAGCCCATGGCCCTTACCTGCTGGGCCCCGAGCCTATCCATGATCTGGATGGAGTTTACCCTATCATCGAGAGTTTCCCCCACCCCCACCATGATACCTTCCTCTATGAGCAGCCCCTCGTTCATTGCCCACCTCTTGGTGTTCAACCTCACATCATAGTCCTGATTTGGTCTGAGCTTTGAGAACAGGGCTCTGTTGTGAGTCTCCTGATAACAGGCGTACCAGTTCACCCCCCTCTCCCTCAGATGTCGAAACAGCTTTCTTGGCAACACGCCAGGCGATACCATTATGGGCACATCCACCGCCCCTCTCACCGCGCTTATAATGTCCAGAAGCCTGTTCCAGTCCCCATTTCCATGTATCAGGGGGTCCTCCCCGAGGGTTAGGTCCACCAGATGCACACCAGAGTCCACGAGGGCGGTGGCCAGCTGGACCACCTCCTCCATGCTCTTCCTGTACCTCACGGTTGCGGCGTTGGAATTCCTATAAAAACAGAACGTGCAGTTGTTTCTGCAGTACGTCGTGAAGTATATAAAGCCGTAGAGGAAGACATCCCGCCCGAAATTTCTTTTCTTTATTTCTCTGGCCGTTTCGAAGAGCTTTCGCAGGTCGTCCTCATCCTTCAAGGCGAGGAGGTACTTTATATCGTCGGGTCCTATTTTCACTCCCTGGAGCGCGCGATCGAGTATATGGTCTAACCTCTCACTTTCATCCATAGTCCACATCTCCCTATATGTCAATCCTCGCCCCATTGAGGTAGACGAGGCTCCTGCCCACCTTCCTGATATTGGAGTGCCCCTCCATCACCATCAGAAGCCTCTCCAGCCCGAAGCCCACTCCGACCCACGCATCGGTGATGCCGTACGCACCATCCAGAAAGTGGGGACCAACCGCACCCGAGGCTACCTCCACTCCATCGACTTCCACATCGACCGTGTTTCCATATACCTCAGAGCTCTCGTTCTTTAACCGGTACTCCAGCCCGATCTGCCCCATCACTTTCTCAATGAGTTCTGTGAGTCTTTCTGTGGGCTCACAGTCGGGTGCGAGTTCCACAAGGTTCAGCATTGTGAACTCTTCGAGGTGTCGTGAACCCTGAGACTCCTTTCTGAAACAGGGGCCGATCTCGAATATCCTCACGGGTTTTTTGATATTCCTTTTCAGGTGTTTTAAGAGAAAGTAAAGGTTGGGCGCCAGCATTGGCCTCATGCACCTTTTCTTATCCACCCAGAACACCTGCTCCCACAAGGGGTGGCTCTCGTCTATCCCCATTTTCTTGAGGTTCGAGGCTGAGAGCAGCATGGGAGTGGCAACTTCCATAAACCCCATCCCCACGAGGGTGGACGCCAGCCTGTCCTCCAGTTCAAAGAGGGAACATCTGGATGGACTGTGTGCCATCCTCCTCAGCTTCTCCCTGTTCTCTTCAACCAGGTTCTTTACAGTCGTTTCAAACACCTCGTCCCTGTCCGCGACAGATGAAAACCTGCATCCAACTATTTTCTGGTCCCCTCCCAACTCCTTCAGCCTCTGAACCTGTGTGTCTGTAAAACCGATCATACAAGCACACCCCTGGCAAAATGCCCCATGGGAAGCACCCAATGAGCGAAGGGCCTGGGAGTCGAACCCAGCTACCGTGGCTGTAGAGGCCTGGCGGTCCCGGACCAACCCTCCAGTTTAGCTTTACAATAGTATAGAATATAAATCTTACGATGAGCTTTATGGGGACTGAACCTCAATCGGGTAGTTGACTCGACATCACACTCAAGAATACCATTGCAGGAGCTTCGTTGTTGGGCGTCTTCCCATCTTCTGGCACAATCGCTTAGGAGCAGAGGTCGCTTAGCGCTTCACGCTGATAATGCGACCTCAATTAATCCAGTTTGGTAGGAAAAGTCTCATGGATATCTCATCACTACACTTGATGTAGTGTGGACTGCGGGGTGGGTATGACCATTCAAAGCTAACCAGACAGGGTTAACTGTTCTCTTCTTCAATCTCCCTATGTTGTTTATTGGGTGTCCTTTCCAGCTTGCCATTCTGCTCAAACTTCTCAAACAGCTTCAGTACTGCGACCTCAATCACTTCAGTTTGGGAGGAAAAGTACCCAGTGCCCACCAATTTTTCGATGCACTCAAGGTAATAAGGACTGAGCCGATAGTTCTTAAGAATCTTCGTCATGTGCATACCTCCATCTTCATGTGCGTACCTCCATCTTAGTAAAGTATAAATAACTTTTCATGACAGCATACTGCAAGCTGCGAGGATGACTCGCCCTTTCCCACGTGCACTGGACTCACATAAAAATCTCCCAAATGTAAAGAGCATCTGGGTGGGCGATGGGAGTACCACCGCACCTCAATTAAAATCCCAGTGTTTTTCATCAATATCAAGGGCGTTTACAATTTTTTCTATCATAACATTAGCACACTGTGACTCTGATGCGATTTTTATGTGCTCTATCATATTTTTTCGTCTTTTTTTAATAGCTGTCAAAAGATTTTCCAGCTCGTTATTCAAATCAAACAACGCTTTATGTGCTACAACAATCGATATCAGGGCATAGCCAACCTCCCCCCCCCCGCTGGATTTTGAGGTCTCTATGCACTCTATGGCCGTCTCCAAAACCTTAACTGTTTCTTCATACGTCTTCAAGAAGTCTCGGAGTAAAGGTGCAATCGCCTCTGCGTGCTTTTGAATCACACACTCAACAGTCATTGAGCTCATCTCATTGCCGTTTGAGGGTTGCCTGTCACCTCTCTTGTCACCCTTCTTTTCGCTCACCGGGGTCACCTAACAGAAGAGAGCTTTACATGAATATATACATACTTGTTTACTTCACGCTAAAAAACTAAATAATATATATGAGCAAGAAAAAAATTCATAGTGGAAACTACGAGATTTGAGGTGGACGTCGGGCTGAATACAGAGCTATTCCGCAATCCACAGAGAAGATAGGATAAAAAGAAGAGAAAGCTGGACAAACGTGAAGGGTTCTGAGTTCCCGCAGGTTCTGCCGTATTTGTCCAGCCTTTTTTGCTCTGGTAGTGGCAAACGAGCCCTCTGAACCCACTATGAACCTCCTGCCGCCGTGCTCGTTGCCAGCTCTTTGGGTCGAATAACATAAAAAAATTATGTCAGAAGACATAAACCTCAAAATCAACCAACTGTGCCAAAGCGCGCACGACTGTCTATCTCGATTGAGAAAGGGTGTGAGCCCTCACGGGCACTGTCCCGCACGTGGCAAATCGAGCGCTGCATAGCGTTATAAAACCCGAGTGGACCGGTCGGGATTTGAACCCGAGGCCTCTTCCATGCCAAGGAAGCGATCTACCCCTGATCTACCGGCCCCCGCTCGGATGCATATAGCACAAAGCATAAAAGCATTTCTGTGTGATGGGCGCTCGTGCTCAGAATGGGGGGCAAGCTCACAGTGCCCGCATACCCGTCATCGTGCACCACATAGAGGGCAGGATATATGCGCTCGGGGTGTGGTGGTCACTGGAGAGGGCATCGAACTCCCATGGGTGAGCAGAGAGCCAGAGCCAACCATCATATACGTTGGAAGGGTCAAGCGATACAAGACATAGAGAGGTATGTGAATGAGGATGGAGCTGATAGGGCTGAAGAGCAGGCTGATTCGCCCAGGCGATGATGTGCTGGAAGTGCTCGAGGGGGCGCTCGAGAGGGAGGGAGCAGCGCTCGAGGATGGGGATGTACTGGTGGTATCGGAGTGTGCACTTGCGACTGCTATGGGACGTGTGGTCCACCTTCAGGACGTGAAGGTTGGCAGGAGGGCGATGGAGCTGGGGAGGCGCTACTGCATTTCTCCAGAGCTGATGCAGCTCATCCTCGAGCACTCCAAGATGGTGCTGGGCGGCATAGAGGGCTACGTGCTCACGCTCAGGGATGGCTTTCTGTGCCCCAATGCGGGCATTGACTCCTCCAATGCCCCTGATGGGTGTGTGGTGCTGCCCCTCGACGACCCACATGCAGAGGCGAGGTCTCTTCGGGAGGGTGTGGGCAAAAGAATGGGTGTGAGAATAGGTGTGGTAATCAGCGACTCGAGAACGCACCCCTTGAGGCTGGGGTGCGTGGGCATAGCTGTTGGAGTGTCGGGGTTCAGGGGAATCGTGGACGCGAGGGGACAGTGCGACCTCTTTGGAAAGAAGCTTGCCATCACGAGAAAGGCGCTGGCAGACAACATCGCCTCTGCAGCCCAGCTGCTCATGGGCGAGGGTGATGAGGGAGTGCCCTTCGTCATCGTGAGGGGTACGGGCATCGAGATAGGGGATATAGAGGAGGGCATCGAGACGATAGCTCCCCAGGAGTGTCTGTACTTTGGCTCTCTGTACTTTGGCTCCATAAGCCCCTCAGAGCTCGAGCTTCCATAGCTCATCGCCCACGTGATGTATGTTCTTCACCACCCTGCCTCTCTCCCCCCTCAGCGAGGGACCATCCACCAGCGCCTCACCCACGCACAGGAACTTGCCATGCACCTCCTCCTTCACATACACCACATCCCCTCGCACGATGTCTTCGTCGGCTCTCACCACACCCGGAGCCATGATGTCGGCACCATTGACCACGTGCCTTACCGCACCGGCATCCACCACCACCTCTCCCCGCCTGATGCCAAACTCGAGGGCACATCGCAGGCTGGGCACAGCTCTCTCATCCACCATGAGCACCAGCGGCTCGCCATCCACCAGCACGAGGCCCAATGGAGAGCGCTCCAGCTCCACGAGCTCCAGCCTTGCCTCATCAAAGCACACACCCTCTGGGAGATACCTCTTCAGCTCTGCGAGGACATGTCTTCTCTGCCTCTCCCTCAGAAACCGCCTCTTCTTCACTCTCATGTCGAGCCCCTTTGGATAGCTTTAAGTAGTAATCCCCTATATGAGCACTACCCTTAAAATACGATGTTGGGTAGATTCAGAAAGCTGGGTGATGTCTCGATGGGAAACAGGCCTCTTGATGTACTCGGTGATGCACTTAACTCCTCTGTTCTCGTCAGGCTCAAGGGAGCCAGAGAGTTCAGGGGTATGCTGACAGGGTATGACATGCACATGAACCTCGTGCTCGAGGATGCCGAGGAGCTGCTCGAGGATGGCTCCCGAAAGCTGGGCACGGTGGTGGTGAGGGGAGACAACGTGGTATATATCTCACCATGAACGATATAGGTGGTTGTAATGACAAAGGGAACTCCTTCGTTTGCTGGAGGGCACAGAACCCATATACGATGCAGGAGATGTGGAAGAGTGTCCTACCACATGAGGGACAAGGTGTGCGCTGCGTGTGGATTTGGACGAAGCTCTCGGATGCGGAGCTACCGATGGCAAAATAAGTGTAAGTACTGACTGGTGATGGGGTTGAGAGAGGCGTGCGGTGTTGTTGGCATATCCCTCGAGGATGGCCAGCAGGGGGGAAGGGCTGCCCAGGCTGCCCCCCTTCTGTACTACGCCCTCTATGGACTGCAGCACCGCGGACAGGAGAGCGCTGGCATATCGATTCACGATGGTGGGCTGCTCACCCTCAAGGGCATGGGGCTCGTGAGCAAGGCGCTGCCATACGAGCGGCTCTCACATCTCAGGGGTACCGTGGGCATCGGGCACGTCAGGTACTCCACCACGGGAGCATCGGAGCTGCTGAACTGCCAGCCCCTCGAGGTGAGCTACCATGGCGGAAGGCTGGCAATCGCCCACAATGGTAACCTCGTGAACACCGAGGCACTGAGAAGGGAGCTCGAGCGCAGGGGTGCCGTGTTTCTCACTGGAACAGACAGCGAGATAATCGCTCAGCTGCTCGCAAGGGAGCTGAGACGCCACACGCCCCTCGAGGCAATCGAGAGGCTCATGGGCATCATCGTGGGCTCGTACTCCCTCGTCATCCTGCTGGATGGAACTGTGTATGCGGTGCGGGACCCGCTGGGCATCAAGCCCCTGTGCTTTGGAAGGGTGGATGGTGGCTACATGGTGGCATCCGAGAGCGTGGCGATGGACACCGTGGGCGGCACACTCGTGGACGATGTCAGACCTGGCGAGGTGGTGGTGCTAAAGGATGGGCACATCGAGAGGCACATGGTGTGCAGAGGATGTCCCAAAGCCCACTGCGTTTTCGAGTACATCTACTTTGCCAGAGCAGACTCCATCATCGATGGAAGGCTCGTGTACTCCGTGAGGGAAAGGATAGGCAGGCTGCTCGCAAGGGAGCACCCGGTGGACGCGGACATCGTATCTCCTGTGCCAGACTCTGGAATCACGTTTGCCATAGGCTACTCCAAGGAGTCCAAAATAGAGTACAGGGAGGGACTGATGAAGAACAGATACATAGGAAGGACGTTCATCATGCCTGCCCAGACCACGCGGGAGCTTGCCGTGCGGCTGAAGATGAATGCAATCACAGAGAATGTGAGGGGTCAGAGGGTGGTGCTGGTGGACGATAGCATCGTGAGGGGCACCACGTCGAGGAGGATTGTGGACATGGTGAGGGGGTGTGGTGCAAGGGCCGTCCACCTGAGGATAGGCAGCCCACCCATCATCTCCCCCTGCTATCTGGGCATCGACATGCCCACGAGGGCAGAGCTCATAGCATCGAGCCCGAGCAGGGCAGAGGGTGGAAGGGGGATGGACGAGATATGCAAGGAGCTGCACGCAGACTCCATTGGCTACCTCAGCAAGAGGGGGCTGGTGGAGGCAATCGGCATTCCCGAGGACGAGCTGTGCATGGGCTGCCTCACAGGAGTGTACTCACTGGAGATTCCAGGCGAGCGATGCAGACATGCGCAGGCGCTGCTGAGTGAGTACTTCTCTGGCACCTAAATCATTGTCCAACCAAACATTTATAAAAGGGGAGGGTCGAAGGTGGGGCTGCCCGCTTCTGTGCTCAGGTGGAGGTAGAGGTATGGACAAATCTCATGGCATCAGGAGAAAGAGCAGATACAAGCTTCAAAAGCCCAGAAGGGAGAAGGGGCTCTCACCAATAACGAGGGCAGTACAGCAGTTCGAGATAGGGGACAAGGTGTGCGTGAAGATAGACCCCAGTGTGCACAAAGGAGCCCCACATCACAAGTTCCATGGCAGGACCGCCGATGTGGTGGGTAGAAGGGGCAGGGCATACATCCTCAGAGCACGGGATGGAAGGGCGCTAAAGGAGATTATAGTACTTCCAGAGCACCTCAGACCTCATGCGTGATCAAGTGATCAAGTGATCAAGAATGATAGTCAAGCGGGTCATCGAGGAGAAGCCGCTCACCCTCGCTGAGGTGAGGGAGGCGCTACAGAGAGTAAAGGAGCAAAGGCTTTCGGAGGATGAGGGCACCGAGCTACCATATGAGTTCAGAAGAGCGCTCGCCCATGCGGAGACGTTTGCCAAGCTGACACCCGAGCGGGCAAGGGAGCTGGTGGAGAGGCTGAGCACGCTCGAGAAGATGAAGCCAGAGATTGCAGTGAGAATTGCAGACATCCTCCCGATGAGCCGGGATGAGTTGAGGGCGCTGTATGCAAAGGAGAGATTCACCCTGAGCACTGAGGAGCTGGACCAGATTCTCGCCATCGTCTCGGAGGTTGCCATAGAGGGCTAAGCCACTTAGCCAACTCTTTTATTGAGGACGGACAGAGTATTGTATAGGGGTGAGTTTGTGCCAGAGAGGTCCAAAAAGCCAGAAAAAGAAGGGTATGCATGGGTGCTCGACTATCTCCCATACGGTGCTCTGGATGAATCCAAGCCCCTATACCAGCGTAAGCCAGTGGTCCAGGCAGTGGGTGAGAAGCACTTCGTGCTCATTGAGCTCGTGCCCAAGGAGGGTGTGGTGGTTGAGCCCCACCAGAGGGTATACATAGGAGACAAGGAGCGAGAGCTCATAGACCACGTGAAGCGGAGAATAAAGTATGCCGAGCTCTCGCATGGTGCCCAGAGCGAGCTTCCCTATGTGGTGGAGGAAATCGTGAAGAAGCATGAACAGAGGTTTGTTGACTTCTTCAACAGCGCATATCCCCTCACCCCGAGAATGCACATGCTGGAGCTGCTGCCCGGCATAGGAAAAAAGCTCATGTGGGCTATCATCGAGGAGCGAGAAAGAGGGAAGTTCAAGAGCTTTGATGATATCACCTCGAGGATTCCAACCCTCCACCAGCCAGAAAAGCTCATTGCCAAGAGGATAATCGAAGAGCTCAAGGACGAGAACATCAAGTACAGGGTGTTTGTAAGATAGATGGAGCACGTGCCAGCACTTCTTCGAAGATATGGACTCCTGAACCTCAACAAGGACCAGAGGTTTCTCATAAGTCCAAGGGCCCTCCATGCAATAGTGGATGCGGCCGAGCTCGAGCCTTCAGAGGTGGTGCTCGAGATAGGGGCTGGGGTGGGCAATCTCACGAGGTTGCTGTGTGAGCGTGCTCGAAAGGTATATGCGATGGAGAAGGACAGGCAGCTGATGGGCGTGCTCCAAAGCGAGCTTGGGGACATTGACAACCTCGAGCTGATATGTGCCGATGCCCTCGAGGCAGAGCTTCCAGCATGCGATGTGGTGGTATCCAACCTTCCATACTCCATAGCCACTCCCCTCACATTCAGGCTGCTCGAGCACGAGTTTGACCGAGCCATCCTCACGTATCAGCTCGAGCTGGCAAAGAGGCTCACTGCGAAGCCCTCCACGAAAAGCTATGGAAGACTCAGCGTGATGGTGCAGCATCACTGCGATGTGCGCATGGTGGCAAGGGTACCGAAGGGCGCGTTCTACCCTCCTCCAAAGGTGGAGTCCGCCACCGTGAGGCTCGTAAGAAGGCCGTCGCCCTACGTGGTGGAGGATGAAGCGCTGTTCTTCGAGCTCGTTCGAGCGGGGTTTGAGCACAGGAGAAAGAAGCTCAGAAACGCTCTTGCCATCTCGGCCAGCTTTCCCCTTGGTGCAGAGTATCTGCGCTCTCTCAGCGCTCCCGAGCTTGACATGAGAGCAGAGGAGCTGACTGGTGCCCAGCTCGCCTCCCTTGCCAACATCGTTCACAGGAAACTCAAGAATGCTGGGGCTATCGCCTCAGCATCCTCGAGATAAGCTCCCTTATCCTCTCTGCAATCTCTCCTCCCTTTCCACCCGCTCCCAGCGGAATTATGCCCTTGGCGATGAGCACGAGAACCACCACCCCAGCGCCCACGACCGCACCAATCACTCCTCCCAGTGGGAAGCCGGAGCCCTCCACGGTGATGGTGGCGATTGTTCCACCCACATCCAGCACGTGCGTGCCCTCCTCATTGAGCTTCTGGGCGTACGTGAGGGTGGTGCTCTCCCCTGGTGCGAGCGTGATGTTCTCCTGGTGCACCACCTCTCCATCGAGCTTTATCTCTATCAGCTCCGTGCCCTCGATGTTTCCGTTGTTGACGATGGTTGCCCTCACCTCAACGCTCTTGCCAGCCTTCACGACCTTGGGCTCCACAGACAGTGAACTTACCACCAGCTCAGCGTAGGGACCCACCACCTCCAGCGATGTGGAGTTGGAGATGTAACCAGGCTTTTCTGCCCTCAGCGTGAACCTTCCAGCACTCTCTGGCACGTATGTGAGGGTGCCAGAGGCATCTGTGTGGCCAATGACTGTATCGTCCAGCTTGATGGTGGCATTCTCCACAGGCCTGCCCTCCAGCCCCACCCGCACGACCAGCGTCTCTCCGAGGTCTATGCTCGATGGAGCCATTATCTCGAGGGTGGCATTCGTCACCACTATCTCAGTGGAGGCCGGGGCATAGCCATAGCGTCTTGCCTCTATGGTATGGTTGCCAAGCTCCGTAGGGGTGTACAGCAGCACGCCACTTGCGTTCGTGGTGCCGATGAGCTCTCCATCGTAGAATATGCTGGCACCCTCCACATCCGAGAGCCCGGAGACCACGTGGATTGGTATCTGCTCACCCTTGCTCACCGTTGGGGGCACATCCACACTCATGGGAAGCGCTCCGCCCACGAGCTCCTCAATCTTCACAAACGGATAGTACCTGAGGGCAGACGAATCGTCGGCGACACGAATCCACACATCTCCCAGGATGTCGATGTCCTTGCCAGCCGAAAGGGAGATGCTACTGGGATTCTCGAGCGTTATCGAGCCCGAGCCCACCCCCACCACTTCCATCTCCTTGAAATCCTGCCCGCTCTCCACCGAGGTATAGCTCTCCGATATCTGGAATATACCCTCAATGAGCACCACATTGGTCTCGGTGCCCCTGAACACAG
>LDZQ01000463.1_pt1 | contig 18011 bp, 15 predicted proteins | sample 615361 | NCBI WGS metagenome assembly LDZQ01 (sample SAMN03408297, study PRJNA278302) | terrestrial metagenome | isolation source: oil reservoir sample I2 | place: USA: Alaska, North Slope, Ivishak formation | collected 2013 | reverse complement strand
GCCTATTTCTCTCAATATCCCTGGGGTAAGTTGGTTTGGGCTACAGGGCTTTTGGTGGCGTTTTTAACGGCTTTTTATACCTTCAGGTTGGTTTTTCGAGTGTTTTTTGGAGAGTATAACGGCAGAAAGGATTTTCATCCACATGAGTCTCCGAGGGTAATGATAATTCCTCTGGTTTTAATAGCTGTAGGAGCGGTTTTTGCTGGTTGGTTAGGGGTGCCTCATTCCTTGGGTGGAAACCCTGTGTTTTTAAACTTTTTAGAACCGGTTTTAGGGCACCCTAAAACCTTACCGATAGAACACCATACCGAGTATCTTTTGATGGTGCTTTCAGTAATGGCTGCTTTTTTAGGTATCTTTTTAGCCTGGGTAGTCTATCTTAAAAAACCTAGTCTTCAGTTTTGGTTATCACAAAAATTACCTTTGGTCTATCGGTTTCTTTATGGTAAGTGGTATTTTGATGAACTTTATGATGTACTTTTTGTGCGTTCTACGTTATGGACAGCAAGATGTATAGTAAATAAGATTTCAGACGGTATTTTGATAGAAGGGGCTATAAACGGTACTGCTAAACTGATAAGCCTTGCAGGTTCTGGTTTAAGGATAGTGCATTCAGGGGTGGTGAATCATTATAATACTTTTATTTTGGTAGGTGTTATCATTTACTTTATTTTGTATTTTTGTTTAAGATAGAGGCGGAGGAAGGTTTATGGAGTTTTTACAGAATAATTTGCTTTCCTTGATACTATGGTTTCCTTTATTAGGAGCTTTACCGATTTTCTTTTTAGGAAAAAATTCTGCACATACAGCTAAATGTATAGCCCTTTTAACGATGATTATAGATTTCGGCTTGTCTCTTTTACTTCTTTTTTCTTTTGATTTTCAGAATCCTGGTTTTCAGTTTGTAGAAAAAAAAGTTTGGATAGACTTTTTAAACAGCTATTATTTCCTTGGAGTAGACGGGATAAGTATTCTTTTTATACCACTTACTACTCTCACTACTTTACTTTGTATAACCATTTCTTGGAACTCAATCAAAGATAAAGTAAAAGAGTTTTATTTAGCCCTACTTTTTACTAACATAGCCATTGTAGGCACCCTTTGTGCTCTTGATTTGCTGCTTTTTTATGTTTTTTGGGAAGCTATGCTTATTCCGATGTATCTTATTATCGGTATTTGGGGTGGTCCCAGAAGGATATATGCTACCCTTAAGTTTTTCCTCTATACTTTTTTTGGTTCGGTTTTTATGTTAATCGCTATCGTTTATCTTTTCATTAAGTTTGGCACGTTTGATTATACTAAGCTTTTGGGAGTAGTAAACGGTGGTTTGGTAGAGAAGTTGTTGTTTTTAGGGTTTGCTTTGGCTTTTGCGATTAAAATTCCTATGTGGCCTGTTCACACCTGGTTACCTGATGCCCATACTGAGGCTCCTACTGCAGGTTCAGTTATTTTAGCAGGAATTTTGATTAAACTTGGGGCTTACGGTTTTATTAGGTTTGCTTTGCCGATGTTTCCTCATGCAGCCCAGGAGTTTGCTCCGTTATTACTTTTACTTTCGGTGATAGCTATCATCTACGGAGGTTTGGCCTGTCTTGCTCAGGATGACTTAAAAAGGCTTATTGCCTATAGCTCGGTTAGTCATATGGGTTTTGTAACCCTGGGAATTTTTGCCTTTAATCCTATAGCTATGAAAGGAGCTATCTTACAGATGATTAACCATGGAATCGTAACCGGTGCTTTGTTTATGTGTGTAGGCATTGTTTATGACCGTACTCATAGCCGTGCGATAAGCTATTATGGAGGGCTTGCCTCTGTCATGCCTGTTTATGCTGCCTTTTTTATGATTTTTACGTTAGCCTCGATCGGCCTTCCAGGAACCAACGGTTTTATCGGGGAGTTTCTGATCCTTTTAGGGACTTTCTTTACCAACAAACTCTTGGTTGTGTTCGCTGCCTTAGGTCTTATCATCGGGGCAGGTTATATGCTTTGGCTTTACCAGCGGGTATTTTTTGAAAGGGTAAATCCTAATATAGAAAGGTTAGCACCTTTAAGGGTTAACGAATTTTTATCCTTGCTGCCTATGTTGGTTCTGGTGTTCTTGATAGGGCTTTATCCTAAACTCTTTTTAGACTACATGACCACCTCAATCGAGCATTTACTTAATAACCTAAGGTTTTAGGAGGCTAAAAGTTATGACCATAGAGCTTAACTTTGGAGTAATACTTTCTGAGATTCTTCTTTTGCTAGTAGGTTGTTTTGTTTTTCTTTTTGATAGATTTTTTAAAAACAAAGGATATGCCTTTTGGTTAACCCTTTTGTCTCTTTTGATAGCAAGTGGTGTGCTTTTAATCTCGCCTTTTGGAGGGTTTACGTTAAGTTATCAAAACGATTTTTTCTCGATAGTCTTTAAGTTTATCGTTTTGTTTGGTGCCTTTTTGGTTGTTATCCTTTCTAAGAACTATCTTACCTATCATTCACAGCTTAACTACGGGGAGTATTATGGGTTTTTGATCCTTTCTCTGATAGGTGCTTTTTTGATGCTTTCTTCTATGGATTTGATCACCATGTATCTTTCGATGGAGCTGATGAGTTTCCCTGTATACCTTTTGATAGCGTTAAACTTTGCCCAACAGCGTAAATCCTTAGAAGGTTCTTTTAAATACTTCCTGGCTGGAGCTATGGGGTCGGTATTTTTACTTTTGGGTATGGGGTTGGTTTATAGTGCTACCGGATCTTTGTTTTTTATGCAGATTGCCCAAAGTCTGTTTGGTAAGGCAGAGTTAACCTATGTGCTGTTAGGATTTTTGTTTATTTTGGCAGGTTTTTCGGTGAAGATGTCCTTTGTGCCTTTTCATATGTGGGCTCCTGATGCTTATGAAAGCGCACCCTTGCCTATAACCTCCTTTATCGCCTCCATAATCAAGTTTGTGGTTATAGCCTGTCTGATAAAGTTGCTTATGGTAGCCTTTATTCCTTTAAAAGCCAAGATAGGGCAAATACTTATTCCTGTGGTTTTGTTAACCATTCTTATCGGAAATGTGCTTGCTATCAAGCAAGACCATCTGATAAGGATGCTTGCCTTTTCCTCTATTGCACATACAGGTTATGCTGGTTTAGGCCTGATTACTGGAGACCTGATAGGCTATAGCTTTACGATTTTTTACCTTTGGGTTTATCTTATCATGACCATAGGAATGTTTAGTATAGCGGTGTTTTTGGCCAACTACCAAAAGGATCTTCTTTATATACCTAAACTGTCAGGCTTGAGCCAAATCTCCCCTGGGCTTAGTTTTTTAACCTTGATTTTTATGTTTGCTTTAGCAGGGATTCCTCCGACAGCAGGTTTTATGGGAAAATTTTATCTTTTTATCGGTTTGGTTAAGTCAGGATATATCTGGGTAGCTATCTTAGCTGTTCTTTTTTCAGTGATAGGGGCTTATCCTTATCTTAGGGTTTTAAAGTTTATCTACATGGAAAAAACTGAGGAAACCTTTTCCTACCGTTGGGAACCTGGGGTTTGGTTCCCTGTGAGTATAACCGCTTTTCTTACCCTTTTGATCGGTATCTACCCCAAACCTTGGGTAGACATGGTTTACAGAACCCTTTATCTTTATCTTACCTTTCTTTTTTATCCATACTAAACACCTTTAGGAAATCTTTTCCCTTCTCTTTATCAATAAACAGGACTAATTTTTCCTGCCCTGATCTAACTCCTTTTCGGCTAACCTTTCATTTTTCTTAAGTTTTGCCAAAGCCTAAGTTTTCAAATTTAGGCACACTTTTTGATTTTAAATTAAAAAAGCCTTGAGGGGAGCTAAGATGAAGATAAATTTAAATTCAAATAATTGTTCCTGTGGCAACCTTTTTTTATCTAATGGGGGTATTTCAGGAGAGATTAATCAGGAATTTAACTTTCTACAAGTTATCCTTCTTTATTTGCTTTCTAACGGAGATCCTTCTTCTCAGCTGTTGAGTTCTCAGGGTATAAACGCAGACCAAGTTCAGGGTTTAATACAGACTAAAGGAACACAAACTGAAGGTCTGTCTCACACTAAGATTTTTCAAAAAGACCAAGCTCAAGATGAGGACCTGCAAGGTGTGTGGAGTTTTTTGTTTTGGGGATATTTGGTTGATAGGACAGGTATTAACTTGGATGGAGTTATTCAATCCATATCTAAAGAAGGATTAACAGAGGTTTCTGGGTTAAATCTAAACCAAAAGGGCTTGGGAGAACTTTTGGATAAATTTTTAAATAATCCCTCAGAAAAACTTAGGGTTTATGAAGAATTGAACAAACTTTTATTTTTGCCTGACCTTAAAAGCGATTTTCTAATCTGGCTAAATCATAAGATAGAAACTGGATTTCAGCCTAACGAAGAGATGACATCTCTTTGGGCTTATTCGTTTTTTAAGATAAAAAATGATCTGTCTGTTACGGAGGAAGAGCAAAATTTACTCCAAGGAGAAAAATTACAAACAGTTTTAGGGAAGGAAGATGTTTTATCTTTTCAGAACTTGATACAAAAACTTGAAGAAAAGCTAAAGAGTGAGGTTTTTTCTGATAAAAACTTTTTAGAGTTAAAGCCAAGGTTGTTAGAGGTTGTAAATCAAGCTGAGGCACGTTTAAAGGAAGGTTTTATAACCAATAATCAGGTTGTTGATAGTTTGTTTAATAAGTTGAGAGAAAGATTGTTTGAACAACAGACTATTTTAGGGGAGAGAAATGCAGAAGTAAAGGGTTTGAACTTAACTGAAGCCCCGTTTGAGGTGATTAAGGGATTATCTACTAAGCCTTCAGGTCCTCAAGAGGTTTTAGATAAAACTGCCGGGATGTTTGAAAGATATTTTGAAAGAGTTAAAGAAAAAGGATCCTTTTTAGCCGAGGGTATTGCTTTATTAAAAGAGAAACAAGGGTTTTCTCAAGAAGGACAGGGAGGGTTAACTCGGTTCCAATTTTTTTATCATCAAGTGTCTCACCTAAGGTCTAACGACCAGCACCTGGTAAATATAGAGACTGTAAAGTTTTTAGAAGGAGATAAGATGTCTCCTCAGTTTTTTGAGTTTGTGAAGAGGTTTTCGGCAGAGGTTCTTCCAGAAGGAGAAAAGAAGGCTTATGTAAGGCTTGAACCTCCCCATTTAGGAGGTCTTGATTTAGAGATTAAGGTTAAAGAAAAAGAGGTAATCATCGTAGCCAGGGTGGAGAAAGAAGAAGCCTTTCGTGAACTTCAAAATAACGTTGAAGCCATAAAAGAAAGTTTAAAAGAGCTTGGGCTTTCTCTTAAAGATTTCCAGACTCAGCTCAACTGGGGTTATCAGGGTTTTGCAGATGGATCTGGAGAGAAAAGAGAGGGGACTAAAGGGTTAAAGACTGATTTAGAAGCACAAAATCAAGATCTTAATATTTTACCTCTTGAGAAAGGGTTCAAAAACCTAAAAGGGAAACATTATTTTATCGTTTAAGGAGGAAAAAGGTTATGGCTACCACCCCGGTTAACACCAATAGTTCTACCATTAGTTCAGTAAACAGCTCTTCTCAGAATACCCAGAGAACACCTAAAAAAGTTTTACAAAAAGATGATTTTATAAAACTTTTTGTTACTCAACTTCGGTATCAAGACCCTATGAAACCTCTTGAAAACAACGATATGGCTATTCAACTTGCTTTGTTCAATCAGGTAGACCAGCTTTTTAACATAAACGACACCTTAAAGAGTTTGGTTGACCTTGGTAAAAACCTTAATCTTACCTATGTCTCAAGTTTGGTAGATAAAAAGGTAAAGGTAGATTCAAACATAGGAAGGGTAGAGCAAGGTCAGTTTTTAGGGGGTGAGTTTAAGGTTGAGGGGTTTGTCACTGGAGGAGAAATAGTTATAAGGGATTCTAAAGGTAATCTGATAAAAAAGATAACCCTTACAGACCTTAAAGAAGGGATCCATAAGATAGAATGGGATGGAAAAGACCAGGCGGGAAATCTTGTGCCTGATGGTAACTATACCTTTTCTGTCCTTCTTTATGACGGTAAAACAGTCAATTCGGTAAAACCTACGATGGTAGCTAGGGTAACAGGAGCTAAGTTAGGGGAAGAAAACAGGCTTGTGATAAACGGAGTCCAGGAAATCCAACTTTCTGACATCAAAGAATTGATAGGAGGTTAAAGGATGGGACTTTTTGGTGTCATGTATATAGGATATAGCGGGGTGTTAACCACTTCTATGGGGATGAACGTTTCTGCAGACAACATCTCTAACCTTAACACTACCGGGTTTAAAGGAGGGAGATATGAGTTTGCCAATGCCCTGGTAGAGGCTTATGGAGAAACTTTTAGGAAGGAAAAAGGGTTGGGAAGTAACGTAAAGGCTATAAGAACGCTTTTTAACCAAGGGGCTATCGTAACCACAGATTCTCCAACTGACCTTGCCATCTCTGGTAAGGGCTTCTTTGTGGTTTCAGACCAAAAAGGAAATATTTTTTATACTCGAGATGGACAGTTTTTTGTTAACCAGGTAGACGAACAACACTTGGCCTTACAAAACAGTATGGGACTTTACCTTTTGGGTTCAGATCCAGATGCAACTTCAGCCGATTTAACCAATCTTAAACCATATCTCATCCCTAAGGTTATGCCTCCTAAAAGCACCTCTAACATAGACCTTCAACTTATCTTCGATAGCACCAAACCTGTTGAACCTATAGACGATCCCCTTTGGCAAAGTTATGATGCAACCTCTTCTGATATAATAGAAAACCAGAAGTTTGACTACGTCTTTGATCTTTATGGTTATGATGCCTTTGGGAACAAGACTAACTTTAAACTTTATGTAGACCGCACTTCAAATCTTAATGAATATGAGCTTTTGTTTGCCCTGGAAGACCCCACCTTAGACGGAAGAGGTTCAGGGAAATATCAAGGGGCATTTCTGTATGGAAGGCTATATTTTGGAGGTAACGGAGATATAGTGGGGGCTAATTTTTGGGAGATAACCAACCCTTCTTCCTTTGACCCCACAGTTGACCCACCGATGGATTTAACCGCACTTGGTAGGCCACAGTTTCAGGTAAACATAGGAGGGGCTACCCACTCCATAACCTTAAATCTTGGTTTTAGAGTAGAACCAGACGGAAGTATAACGAGATTTGTTAACTCCAGTAAGCTTCAAGCTAATCCTTTTGCTCAGCTGTATTTTAACCAAGATGGCTATCCAATGGGAGTGTTTGACAAGATAGAGGTGATTACTGAAGAAGGTAAGGTGGTTGCCTGGTATACCAACAATAAGAACATAGAGGTTTCAAAGATCTTCTTGGCAGATTTTTCTGGTTATGAAGAAAATTTAATTAAGGTAGGAAACGGACTTTTTATGGCCAGAGAAGGTGCTCAGCCGTTTATCTTCTCTCCTGGGGTGTTTGAAAGAGGAAGACTTCTTTCTGGAGCCCTCGAAAACTCAAACGTAGATTTAGCTTCGGAGATGGTGAGTTTAATTACCTTGCAAAGGGCTTTTCAGAGCAATACCAGGGTGATAACCACCGCAGACCAGATGTTAGAAGATTTTTTAAGTAAACGATAAAAAAATCCGATAAAAATATAAGGGGGTGTTAATATGGGTTTGACCGATGCCTTGTTTACAGGAACAAGTGGATTAAGAGCCCTTGGCCATGGGATGAGTGTAATCGGAGACAATGTTTCTAATTTAAATACCACAGCTTTTAAAGGTGCCAGGATCTCTTTTAGCGATGTTATGGCACAAAGTATCAATACTGGGGCTGGTTCAGGACAACTTGGAAGAGGAGCAAGTATTCAGGCACTTTATCCGCTTTTTACTCAAGGGTCTTTTGAATCAACAGCTAACCCAACTGATATGGCTATAGCCGGAGCAGGTTTTTTTATCGTAAAAGATCCTAAAGGCACAGGAAACACCTTTTATACCAGAGATGGGCAGTTTGTGATAGATAAAGAGGGATATTTAGTTAATGCAGGTGGGTTAAGGGTGCAAGGATGGAGGATAGATGAGATAACTGGAGACATAACCGGTGCTATCACCGACATTCAAATAGACCGCTCTTCTCCTCCGGTTAAAACTTCCAAAATAGATGTTATCACAAACTTGGATGCAAGAGAGGAAACGAGAACCAAGCTTATTTTTTTAAGCGGAAATCTATACGACGACCCTTCAGACGGGAACTATACCTATTTCCCTCCTACAGGCTATTATGAAGTAGTAATAAGGGACGTAGACGGTAAAGACAATAAGATAGGAATAAGACTCGGGTATAATGCAGCAACCCAAAAATGGGCTTACGAAATTTATAATTTGGAAACCAATCAACCGATAGTTAGTGCGGTAGACAGCACCTCAACCAGAGTCTCCTTTGAGCTCCCTTCTACCAAAGAGGTGATAAGTTTTGACTGGAGCGGTGTTACCCATGTAAACGGTCCCAACGACATTAAGATGCCAGGAAGAACAGGAAGGATAGAACTGTCAGGTGATGTAGACCCAGATACCTGGGAATATATAGACTTTATTGCTCCTACTGATCCTCAGGTAATAGATGCTAACGGAACGCAAAGGAAGCTACGTGTTTATATAAGGTATGATAGTACGGATAGCAGATGGGACTACAGGGTTTTTGAAAATCCTGCCGCAACTCCAGCAACTAACCCTGATGACCCTACTCAAGAGACAGGGACCCTCCTTGTAAAAGGTGATAACTCGGATGAAACGAACATTTTCTTTTTTCTTGATGGAACCACTCAAAGGATCAACTTAGACTGGTCTAACTTAGGGTATGGTGGTGGTACACCAACTGCCACAGTGTTTACTTTACAGGAAACTGACACCCTTCTTTCATACTGGGATGCAAGACAGGATGTTCCTATACCTTCTACTGCCTATTCTTACAGAACAACCCTTACAGTTTATGATTCTCTTGGAACCCCACATGAGATTACGGTTTACTATAACCCTACCACCAAAGATAACGTTTACGAATTTTTGGTGGCTTGTAACCCTAATGAAGATATGAGAGATTTTACCAAAGATACTCTTCCTATGCAGTGGCAATACGAAGAAGGAACGATTACTCAAAAACTTCAAATACTTTCAGGTAATGTACAGGCTAAGAGTTTAAAAGGGGTCTTGATGTATGGTAGGCTTGAATTTGATAACCAAGGAAATGTAAAAAAGTTTTATGAAACTTACAGAGTGGATGCAAACACTGGGGCTTTAGTTCAGGTAGTAGATACCTCTGGTAATCCTGTTCCAGACCCGGTGGATAAATTTTCAGCCCTTGGTCCACATGGTTACCCCCTTATGATAGCCGACTTTTTGGGCATAGATTTTCCATATGATATTTACCCACCAAACTCGCAAGATCAAGGTCTTGTAAGAAATGACCTTCAGCAAATAGAATTAAACTTTGGATACTTTTTTAAAGACTCCTGGAGGTCTGAATCTGTAAGAACTACGCAATACGCAACCTCTAATGCCACCATTTTTTACGACCAAGACGGTTTTGGCCCAGGAGCTCTTGAAAGTATAACTGTAGACAACCAAGGTATTATCACCGGCAATTATTCTAACGGAAGGGTTATTCCTCTCTGGATGGTTTCTTTGGCAAACTTTAACGCTCCTGAAAGGCTCCAAAAAGTAGGGGGTAATCTCTTTAAAGAAACCACCCACTCAGGGCCTCCTGTGACAGGTAAACCAGGTAGCAATGGCCTTGGAACGATAGCTCCTAACTCGATAGAACAGTCTAACGTAGACCTGGGAGAACAGTTTGTAAAAATGATTATCTTTCAGAGAGGCTTCCAGGCTGATTCCCGTATCATCACCGTCTCAGATACTATGCTTGAAGAACTGATAAACCTTAAGAGATAATTTTTTGGTTCTCCCTGGGAAGGCTAACTAACCCTTCCCAGGGTATCTTTCTTTTTCCCTAATCTAACCCTTACATCTCCTAAATAAGATTGTTATCTATTGGTTAGATGAAGGCTCAAAGATTATAAAAAAATAATTTAAAAAACCTGTAAAGATGTCTTGACTTTTAGAGAAAATATATTATAATAATTCTTAAATAAAAAAAATAATAAGGAGGTTAGGTATGAAAAGTCTAAAGGGCACCCAGACAGAAAAGAACATTTTGACTGCCTTTGCTGGAGAGTCCCAGGCGCGTAACCGTTATACCTTTTACAGCTCTATAGCTAAAAAAGAGGGATTTGAACAGATTTCCTTTATCTTTGAGGAGACTGCTAACCAGGAAAAGGAGCATGCAAAAAGGCTTTATAAGTTTTTAGAAGGAGGAGAGGTAGAGATTACCGCTAAGTTTCCTGCAGGAAAATTGGGAAACACCCTTGAAAACCTGCTTCATGCAGCAAGTGGAGAAAACTATGAATATAAAGTAATGTATCCTACCTTTGCTAAGATCGCAAGAGAAGAGGGTTTTGAGGAAATCGCCAGAGTGTTTGAAGCCATAGCTATAGCTGAGCAGTTTCATGAAAAAAGATACCTTGCTTTAGCCAACAACCTGAAGGAAGGAACGGTTTTCAAGAAAAAGATAGAAGTCATCTGGAGATGCAGAAACTGCGGTTATATTCACAGAGGACTTGAAGCACCTGAAAAGTGTCCTTCTTGCGACCACCCAAGAGCCTACTTTGAATTAGTCTGTGAAAACTGGTAAAAATCTTTTAAATGGTTTAAAGGGGCGTTAACGCCCCTTTAAACAGATTACTTTTTAAACTCTATTCTTAACCCAAAGGTTTGAGGCCAGGCCTTTACCCCTTTTATTTCCTCGTATTCTTCGTCAAGAAGGTTTTTTCCCCATAAACTAAGGCCAACCCCGGTTTTAAACTGTTTTTTCAATTCCAGGTTTAAAAGGTATATCTCATTAGCTCGATAGGGTTTTCTCAGGTTGGCGCTAACGATCAAATCTATATCCCAGGGAAGTTTTGCATAAACCCCACCTACTAAGTTATGTCTTAGATAAGAACCCTGGTATCTGGCTGAACTTAGGTTTTTGGCTACCTGGTTTAAGTAGGTATAGCTTAGAAACGGTTTAATCCTGTTAAATGCTATGTTTAAGTCCATGGTAGCTCCCAAGGTTTTTAGTTCCTCTATGTTTTGAGCTTGAGTTATAGCTCCTACCTTTATCCAGTCTATGATGTCTTTCCCTGTTCTATAAAAAAGCGTTCCTGAAAGAGCAACGTGTGAGGTCTTATAATCAAAACCTATTTCTGAGTTATAGGCCTTTTCGTTAGAAAGACCAGGGTTACCCTTGGTATAAGGCGAATCATAGTATAGTTCTGTAAAGCTTGGAGCTCTATAGGAAAAACTAAAAGAGGCCCTGGTTTTTAGCTTAGGGTTGATCAGATAGGCAAGCCCTAAGTAGTAAGAAAAGAGGTCTTCATTCTTAGCCAGGCTGTCATATCGAACCCCAAGGCTTGGGAAAAATTTATCACTTATCTTCGGATATATCCAAAAATAAGCCCCTAACCCTTGTCTAACATGGTCTCCCAGCCTTGAGCTATCAAGGGTTTCATAAGAAGCCTCAACTCCAACCACATAGTCAGCAAGTCTTTTTTCTAACCTTAAAGGCAAGTTTGCCCTTAATACCTGAGATTTGTGCTGGTTTTTATAAAAGTCTGGATTATTGCGATCAAGAAGATAAGTATCATAATGGATTCTGTATAGCAGTGCAGGCTCAAAAAACCATGAATTTCCGTAAAAATTCTTTTTGGCTACAAAAAGATGGGTCCTTGTTTCTTCCCATTCTGTGTTGTATTTAGTGGTATAAAAATTTCTTGCCCCAAAGTCTTTTTCCTGAAAACCATAAAAAATTAGTTTACTTTGGTCTTTTACGTAGGTATTAAAAGTTCTTATGTCAAAATCTCGGTTCCAGATAAAACCATTTGATTTTTGCTGAGAAAGATTAATTCCTAAAGGGGTGTTTCCTAATTCAAAACCTAAGCTACCTTTCATCTCCCATAGGTCATAGCTTCCGTATCCTCCTGATAAAAAAACTCCCTTTTCTGGCTTTTTGAGGTTAAAGTTGATGGCTCCACCAAAACCACCAGGGCCATAAAGGGCACTTGCTCCTCCTGCCAGCAACTCTACAGAAGAAAGCTCTTCTTGAGTGAAAGGAAGGTTCATAAGATGATGCCCTGTTTGAGGGTCAGAAAGTCTTATACCCTCAAAAACTACCAGATTTTGCTCAAACGTAGAACCTCTGATAGAAAGATCCTGCTGCACCCCAAACTCTCCTCTTTCTCTAAATTGCAAATTAGAAAACCTCTCAGGCCCGATCTTTAACTCCCAACCCTCTTTCAACACTTTTACCTCTTGAGAGACACGTTCAACCGTTTCAACACTTGCCGGGGCTGTAACCTTGACCTCCTCAAGAAAAACTGAGGTAATCTTTTCGCTGTTTTCAGCCTCTGCATTTGTGTTAAATAAAAACCACAAAACCCCTCCTAATCCTAAAATCCTGCCTATCCCCATCTTTGCCCCCATACCAAAGGAGATTTTGGTTTTTAGATAAAGGGTTTAAATTTCGTTAACCAAAAATTTAAAAAAGGTTAACATAAAAACATCAAAAGTCAACTTCTTAGGGTTGAATTTAAAAGGGGAAAGTAAAAAGATATGTTAGAAAAGGGTTAGAAGGTAACTTTTTTAAGGAAAATTTTGGGGTTAAATTAGACCCTAAACGTGAAAAAGTTTAAACAGGAGGAAGGGAATTTTTCCCTTCCTCCTGTTTTTATAAAAATAAAAGAGCTTTAACTTAAAGCTGCACGTCCTTTTTCTGTAAGCCTGTATTTTTCCCCTTCTGATGAGGTAATAAACCCAGCCTCTGTAAGTTCTCTTAGCGAACTTCTTACTTGAAAAAGGGGTCTTTTGGTTATTTCTGCTATTTCAGCAGGGGTAAGAGCCCCTTTTTCTTCTAACAACTTTAACAGCCCAAGAGCTCTTTCGCTAAGCCTTCCGTCAGGGCTTACACAACCTGTAGACATGTTTTTTTCCCTCTAACTCAGTTTTTTCTTGCAAAAATACCAGTCGATGTATTCATATCCCTGTTTAGCCCTGTTTACTGCCTCTTCATAGGAGGTTGGAGGAGGTACTATTACCTTTGTGTTCTCCTCAGTAAACTCCCAAACCTGAGGCTCAGGAACCCAGTTGGCAGGAGTGGCTACCCCATGCTTGTCAGCAGTTTGTAAGGCATCAATCAACCTTAAGATTTCTCTCATGTTTCTTCCTGCAGAAAGAGGATAGTAAATTATAGCCCTTATCTTACCGTTAGGGTCTATGATAAAAACAGCCCTTACGGTAGCGGTGGAACTTTCTCCTGGATGTAACATCCCATAAAGCTTTGCTACTCTACCATCAGCATCAGCTACTATAGGGAAGGGAATCTCTATTCCGGTTTTTTCTTTTAGGTTCATAGCCCAGGCGATGTGAGAGAACACGCTGTCTATGCTTAAACCTAAAAGCTGAACGTTTCTTTTGGCAAACTCTTCGTTCATCTGAGCAAAGGCTAAAAACTCGGTAGAACAAACTGGAGTAAAGTCTGCCGGATGGGAAAAGAACACCACCCACTGTCCTTTAAAGTCTTCTGGAAACTTGATAGGTCCCATCGTGGTCATAGCCTCAAAACTTGGAGCTTGGTCTCCAATCCTTGGCATACTGATTACTTCTTTTACCTCTTCCATAACCCACCTCCTGTAATTATTTTTAATTAAAACTAATTTTTAATAAGAATTATAATGCAGGATAAAATTTTGTCAAGGGGTAAAAATTCAAATACCCTAAAAATTTAAAATTTAAACATTCTAAAAAGACTTGACAAAATAAAAAATATGAGTAAATTGAGATTTAATTTCAATTGCAATTTTAAAAAGCAGGATGGTAAAAACAAACAGGAGGGTAGGTATGACAGTTGTGGTCGTAGGAGGGCACGATAGGTTAAAACCTCAGTTAGAAGAATATGCTAAAGAAAACCAGCTGAAACTCAGGTTTATTAACAGATGGTCTCCTCAAGCTCCTTATACCCTTTCATCAGCTGATTACATAATCATAATAACAGGATGTGTATCTCATGAGCTTGTTAAGCTTGCTAAAAGTTGCGGTAAGAAAAAATGTATCTTTTGCCGGTCCAAAGGTCTTTGTAGAATCAAAAAACTTATTACCCAGTTAAGGGTGCATGCCTAAATTTTTTTGTCTATTTATTGCAAATGAAATGCAGAATAAATTAAATAAGGGAGGTCAGACATGGTTGAGGGTTTAAAAGAAAAGGGATTAATCCCTTTAGCTCTTCTTAGAGAAGGAGAGCTTGGCAAAATCTATTCTCTTTCTTCAGACTTAAAGGTTGATTCTTGGTATACCTGTAGAGGTTGTGGTGGTGTTAAGTGTTGTCTAAGAGGTAAAAAAGATGTTGTTAACCAAAAGATTGGGTCTATGGGGCTTAAACCCGGGCAGGTAGTAGAGGTAAAACAAAACAAGCCAGGTAATCCTATTCTTCTTAGGGTAGAAGAAACTTTTATCGCGCTAAGCCGAAAACTGGCGATGAAAATAATGGTTCTTAAAACAAACCATAAATCATAGTTAAAAGGAGGGAGGCAGGGATGAGTATACGAAAATGTCAAAAATTTACCGTTTATCCCCTGTCTAACTTCCCATTAGGAGAATTGGCTGAGGTGATATGTATTTCTTCCTTTGACTTAAGCCTGAGGTTAAAAAGCATTGGCGTTCAGGAGGGAACTTTGGTAGAAATTATCCATCAGGACCCTTTTGGAGATAGGGTGGTAGTCAGGTTTAACGAAAGTAGAGTAGCTTTAGATAAAGCATTCCTAAAGTATATCTTGGTTAGACCGTTGAAAACCTCCTATGAGATGTTGAGAGATTTTGCAAGGGTTGACCAGTTGACAGGTCTTCTAACACGACAGTTTGCTGAAAATCTCTTAAGAAAAGAGTTAGCCAACCCACCGTATTGCTTGGTTTTAGCAGATGTGGATGATTTTAAAAGATTCAACGACACCTTTGGGCACCAAGCAGGAGATAGGGTTTTAAAAGATATCTCTCAAGTCATCAAAACCAACCTCAGGAAAACAGACCTGGCTGTTAGATGGGGTGGAGAGGAAATAGCCTTGTTATTAAAAAATACTACCCTTGAGTTAGGAAAGTTGATTGCCGAGCGTATAAGAAGGGCTGTGGCTAACCATGTTGTCTGGTGGCAGGGTCAACCTTTAAAAGTTACCGTAAGTCTTGGGATTTGTGGAGCTCCCCCGGTTAGACCCCTGGAACTACTTTTTGAAATGACTGATAAGGCCCTTTATCAAGCAAAAAGGTCTGGGAAGAACTCAGTTTCTGTTTGTGAGGAGTAGGGAAGATGTTGGCCAAACAGTGCCTTTATGACCCTGAAATCGTAGAATTATGTTGTCAGATAGAAAAATGTCAACCTCTGATGGTTACTGTTCATCAAATTTGTGAAGTCTTGACCAATCTCATGGAAAGTAAAGACCTGTATACCAAATACCACTCAGAAAAAGTAGCTGTGTTAAGCTACATGCTTGCTTTAGCCTTAGGACTTCCTCCTAAACTGGCAGACCTTATTCATATAGCAGGACATCTCCATGATATCGGAAAGTTTGCTCTACCTGATGAAATCTTGAAAAAACCAGGTCCCTTAACACAGCAGGAGTGGAAGATAGTCAAGAAACATCCAGTGATTGGGGCAGATTATCTCAAGGATATCAGAATTTTTCAAGGCAAAGGAGGGGTTATAGAGATGGTGCTTTATCATCATGAAAGATGGGATGGAAAGGGTTATCCTGCAGGTCTAAAAAAACGGGAAATACCTCTTGGAGCAAGGATAATAGCTGTAGCTGATGCCTTTTCTGCGATGACAGACAATCGCCCTTACAGAGAACCTTTAAGTTTCGAAGAAGCTTTGGAAGAACTCAAAAAAGGCTCAGGTTCTCAGTTTGACCCAGAAATAGTAGACATTTTTCTTAGCATGGAAGAAAGAATAAGGGATTGGTTAGGGTTGAGAAACAAATCTTAAAAGGAGGTGAAAAACGATGCTAAAACTTTCTAAGGTTAATTTAGGGAAGAGAGTTAAGGTAGTTTCTGTTGAAGGCCCCCCCTCGGTAAAACAACGCCTAAAGGAAATGGGTATAACCCCTGGGGTTGAGCTTCAAATAGTTAGGATTGCTCCTCTTGCTGACCCTGTAAATGTAGAAGTGCGAGGATATCATCTTTCTATCAGAAAAAAAGAGGCAGAATTGATAGAGGTGGAGGTGATAGGATGAAAGAAATAAAGATAGCAGTGGTTGGTAATCCTAACACAGGTAAATCAAGTTTGATAAACGCCATTGCCAAGGCTAACCTTCAAGTTGGTAACTGGCCTGGGGTAACGGTAGAAAAAAAACAGGCAAAACTATCTTACAAAGACTATATTTTGCACTTCATTGACTTACCTGGTACTTACAGTTTAACCCCTTATACCGTAGACGAAACCATTACCAGAGATTTTCTCTTTCTTGAAGACTACGACGTTATTTTATGTGTGGTTGATACCACAAATCTTGAAAGAAACCTTTATTTTGTGGTACAACTGATAGAACTTGAAAAGCCTATGGTAATTGCCTTGAATATGTTTGATGAGGCAAAAAAACTTGGATATAAGGTAGACATAAAATTTTTACAAGACATCCTTAAAGTAAAAGCAATCCCAACGGTAGCGGTGAAAGAACAGGGAGTTGAAGAGATTAAGGAGGCCTTGATCGAAGTATTTGAAAAGGCAATCGTGCCAACTAAGCTTCCTTATGGAGAGGAGTTAGAGGATTTAATAAAAACGATTTTATACCGTATAAAAGCGGTAAAACCGGATTTAGAAAGGGTAAGCTTGGCTGTAGTCTTTAAGTTGTTAGAGGGAGAGGAGGATCTTTTAAAAAAGTTGGGTATTGAGCTTGATAGAAGAGAAATAGAAAACATCCTCAAACACATTAAGACAGTCCACGAGGTAGAGTTTAGCGATTACTTGCTTGATGTCAGGTATGGTTTAGCAACCGGGATTGCCAAAATGGTGCTTCAACGCCCAGAAATCAGACGGGAGACCCTTACAGAAAAGATAGACAAGATAGTTTTAAATAGGATCTTAGGGATACCTCTTTTTCTTTTGGTGATGTGGCTTTCTTTTAAGGTTGCGTTTGATGTAGCTAACCCTTACATAGATTTTTTAGACAAAGCTGTAAATGAGGTTTTTAGAAGATGGATAGAGGCAGGTCTTTCCTCTGTAGGGGTAACAGATTGGTTAATTTCCCTTATGGTGGATGGGATTTGGGTAGGAGTAGGGACTGTGTTGTCTTTTATTCCTATAATCGGGATGATCATGTTTATGATAACCTTTCTTGAAGCTACCGGTTATATGGCAAGGGCGGCTTTTCTTATGGATAGAATTATGAGATACTTTGGTCTTCAGGGAAAAGCTTTTATCCCTCTTCTTATGGGATTTGGTTGTAATGTTTCGTCTGTATATGCTTGTAGAACTTTAGAACAGGAGCATGAGAGAAAACTTACGATGTTTATAGTTCCTTTTATGTCTTGTGGAGCAAGACTGCCAGTTTATGCTTTGTTTGTAGCAGCTTTTTTTGCAACCCACTCAGCAGAGGTGCTTCTTTTCCTCTATCTGTTGGGTATAGCTGTAGCTCTTAGCCTTGCTGTTATTCTTCACAAAACCTATTTTAAAGGGATTAGCGGACCTTTTATCATGGAGCTACCGCCTTATCGTATCCCTACCTTTAAAAATCTTGCCATCCACACCTGGCTTAAGTTGAAGCATTTTGTGATAAAGGCAGGAACTTGGGTTTTAGCTTTTAACATACTTGTGTGGATGGCTTTAAACCTTCCCTGGAAGCCTGAAAAACCTGAAGACTCAATCTTAGGCAAAACAGGTCATCTTATAGCCCCTATTTTTAAACCTCTCGGTTTTGGAGATTGGGCAAGTAGTGCTAGTCTTCTGGCAGGGTT
>LDZQ01001199.1_pt1 | contig 18054 bp, 15 predicted proteins | sample 615361 | NCBI WGS metagenome assembly LDZQ01 (sample SAMN03408297, study PRJNA278302) | terrestrial metagenome | isolation source: oil reservoir sample I2 | place: USA: Alaska, North Slope, Ivishak formation | collected 2013 | reverse complement strand
CAGAATTCAATGATGAAACACTCACAAGCCACTGATTAAACACGATATTGCCACAAGTATGGTGACAACAGGCAACACCATACTGGTTTACCATGTTTATATATTCATTGGCTAGGTATGTTATAGTATCACTTTTGGGGTTCCAGTAGCCTTTCCTTGCTGTTTCAAGCAGTCGTGCTATGATTGAAGTTCTTGCATAAGGGTTTGCATTATTGAAGAAATCACTGAGACCTAGATTATAGGTGTCCATTATGTATATGTTAGTTACCTGGTCCCATGTTGATCCCTTCACGAGACGGGGGTTTGTGACTTGCCACATCCAGAGGTTTTCTATGAAGGAGTCCATGTACCTGGCGCCATCATAGCCGTTTTCCATCATACCTTTTATCCAGGTTGGGTTGAAGTAGCGGCTTAAAATGTCTCTGTTGAGGAATTGTGTGAATGTTTCGATTTTCGCTTCGCCCCTGAGATTACTTATATACATTGATGGTTGTGTCCCTGAAACCTTTTCTATTGCGAGGCTAAGACCGCCTAGGTATGCTGCCACCATTGGATGTTCTAGTGCGCCGTAAAGGTTTGAACTTCTACTGAACATTGAAACTTTTATTTCCCGAAGATTTTCTTCAAAGACACTTGGGATTTTCACCCCCCAGGTATCGGTGTTGTAGGCGGCTGACATTCTTTCAATGTAAAATTCTGCAAGTTGCATTCTTTCTTCCCATGTGTTGCTTGCTGGTATGGCTTCTTGGAGTCCTGGTGAATAGGCTCCTGGTTCTTCCGAGAATATTCTGAGTAGTGAAAGTTTCCTGGCTTCTGATCCATTGTAACCTTCAGTTTTGAGTTTTTTATAGATTCTCTCGGAGTTGACTTTAACATAATTGGTGGTATCATTGGCTGCTGCAGCAAGTTTTATTGCCTTGTCAAGGAGGTTTATAAGGTCCATGTGAAGGTCCCTGTAGAGGCCGGAGGTTATGATTATAACGTCGATGCGCGGCCTTCCAAGGTCGCTTATGAGTTCAACATCTTTTACTCTACCCTTTGTGTCCCATACTGGTTTGACGCCTAGTAGGTATAGTATTTCTGATTCCATGACTCCTTGGTGCCGCATTGTTTCACAAGACCATAACACATATGCGACTTTTGTCGGGTATTCTCCATGTTCTTCTAGATATTCTTCGAGGAACTTGTCTACGAGTTTTTTCCCAGTTTCCCATGCAACTTTTGTTGGTATGGTTCTTGGATCGAATGGGTAAGGGTTTCTTCCGGTGGGTAGGGCTTCCGGGTTCTTTATAGGGTCGCCTCTGGGGCCTGGGGTCATGTATGCGCCCTCGAGTGCATTAAGTATGCTTGTTATTTCATTCTTAGATTCTAGGATTCTTTGCTTGTAATCTATTGCAAGTTCTAGGTATTCTGTGATCTCAAGTGTTGTATTGCCAAGTATTTTGAATTGAGCCTCCTCGGCTGTGAGATTATTGAATATCATTTCTTCGAGTAGGCGTCTTGATGTTTCCTTGTTAATCTTGTCTGGTAACATGGCCTGTAGTAGCTGTATTAGTTGGTCGCCTTCAGGGACAACACCGAGTGTATGGGAACCATATGGCATGTAACTGACCTTGATATCCTCAAGATATGCTGTGACTTCGTCAATAAACTCTTCAAAGCTCGTTTCTGGATAGTATTCTAATCCTAGACCTCTTGTTTGGTTAATGATTTCTTCTTTGTATGCTTCCTTTAGTGTGGGGTCTGTTGTTTCCCTATAGGATCTGATGTTATCATATAAGCTTGTTAGGTTTCCGTAGAGGCCTGCCGGTAAGAGTACTGGTGTCATGAAGTTTATGATTAGCATGTTAGCTCTCCGTTTGTCGAATATGGCTGGGGCGTCCATTGGCAGCACGTGTATTATTGGAGTGTCTTGTAATAGTATTGCACCCCAGTCCTCTGCTGAAAGTCCTGCCTGTTTCCCTGGCATTAATTCCACAAGACTAAATATTGAAAGTATTGCACTTGCATTATAGACTTTATTAATCCACCAGTAGAATGCGAGTAGTTGGTGTGTTGGCGGCAACTTACCAGTATTATATAAGGTGTTGTTATCTTGTAACCAACCCCATACTGGTTCCGGGGCAAGTAATATGTTACCAAACTCTAATATGGGTATAACAATATACTTTCCTGTGCCATTAGTATAGACCATGATCTGTCCGGGTGGAGGTCCCCAAGCATCTATCACTTCTTTTTTCTTGTCTTCTGGGAGTTCATTGAACCATCTTAGGTATTCTTCTTCACTTATTAGTATAACTTGACCTTCTTTAACCCTTTTTTCTAGTTCTCCAGGAGCCCATGTGCCGATGTTGCTGCCTATTTCTGCCATTAACTTTGCTAGTTTATCCTCAGATGGTAATAGTTCTTTGCCAAGGTAGTATCCTCTTTCCTTCATGGCTTCTAGTAATCTTTTCAAGCTTGCCGGGGCGTTCAAGTAGTAGTCAATGTCAGCACCAATATTCGCTTTACCGCCACCTTCACTATAGTAGGTTATTATTATCTTTTTGAGGTTATTTGGGGTCTTCTTGAGTTCTGCCCATGATAATGCCCTGTCCACTAACCATTCTATCTGATATTCTATTGGTTTATTGTAAATGATCCCTGTTTGGGGATCTGTTTCCTTTGCACTTATCACTATGGGTTCTATTATCCCATCCATTTCTGCGAATGCAAGTTGGTAAAGTTCACTTGATGGAACGCCTTGTATGTTGTTTTCCCAGTCTTGTACTGTCATATTAGGCGAGAATAGGCGGATACCATTGATGACTGTTACATTAAGTTTCTTAAGGTCTTCAATGCCTTGGGTCCAATTCCGTGAATTGAGCAGTCCACCTCTTGAGATTACTATTGCAACATCTATTATGGGTTTACCATCTAATAGAAAGTATTCCAGTGATTTAGGGTCTCGGTAGGTATATGTTGCTGCTATTACATTAGCTTTTTTTGCCTCAAAAGATCTTATAATGGCATCTAATAGGGGTCCGTCCCTTGCCATGTCAGTATACTCTGTGGTAATTATACCGACTGTTGGGGAAGTTTCATTATATTTTCCTGTGTTCTTGTACCATTGTAGATAACTAGTAAGGTTGCTGAATATTTCAGGGGCTTCTGGATGGTATATTCCCCATAGTGGTCTTTGTATTGGCGGCTCTATTGCGGCTGTGTAGTTGCAGAACGAAACTGCGAGGAAAAGAGTAAGGCGTTTTAAGTTTTCATAGCATGTGTAGTTTAAGTATTTGAGTGTTTCAATGTAGCGGGTGTCGTTGGTGTCAACATTTTGTAGGTGTAGGATTGGAGCATAATCTTGGCGTGATGATGGGTCTACGCAGATCATCACATATGATCCATTATTTTTTGCTGTTTCGACCTTGTCTTTTAAGGCTTCCCATACTGGTGCTGAAAGGCCGCTTCTTGTTCCGAATATTATAATGTCTCCTTTCACTTCATAGGTGAGGTTGCTGTCTGTTCTTCCTGGTTCTCCCCTTATGTTTATTTTGTCTTTGATTGATGGATCCTCTGCTACTTTGTTGATAAGGGCTAGTTCGTTTGGACTGGAGCTTATTATGAGAATCTCTGGAGCTTTTGTTGTATTTTCTTCTGCGGATACTGTTCCCATCATGCAGAATATGCCGATACAGAGCAGAAGTAATACTATTTGTTTCATATACACCACCCTTATTAAAGTTCACTTTAAAATATATCAAGAAAACTTTATAAAATAATGGGTATATAAACTTTACCACACAAAGGAAACCCCCCACAACATAAAGATTATCAAAAACGAATTTTTAGTTAGCCTTTTTGAGTGATGTTTAACTTTAGACAATTTTAACTTCATAGCTGGGGGAAGTCTCCCCTTCTATAGGGAGGGAGATAAAAAGCTAAATTGTAGATATATGGAGTGTGATAAAAGCGACTTTATCTATGGCTAGGGAAGGTCCAAACTACACTTGTGAAGATGGAATCCCATAGCTGAAGCAGAAAGCCCCCTATGGAAATTGGGGGCAGTTCAAGGTTTCTATTCTCCGAAGAAATAATCCCATATGACGAACCAATCAACATCCAGGAATTGAAAGTTTTCAGGTTTGTGAAAAATGAATTAAGACTTTTCCCCTAACCGCTAAACAAATCGTGACATGGCTCATGAGGCAAGTACAAGAATATAAAAAATTTGGCAAATACCCAAATCTAAGAAGTAAACTTTGCACGTAGAGGGGATTGTCCACTCGCAATATAAAAGAGGCTATCATTTCTGTAAAAGTATAACAAGAGAAGATTCCTTTCTTAAAGGGATTTTTTTTGATCGTCTTTTTTTTGCTTTTTCTTTTGCTCTTTCCATGGCCCTTTTCAGTTTTTTAGTGTCTATTCCTTTTTGGGAGTATTTTTGGTACTTTTGGATGAACTTTTCAACTATTCTTTGTTTGCTTTCTCTTTTTAGGGTTGAAGTGCTGTCTATTATGAAGAAGCATATTTCTCCCAGGTCATGGATGGGATCTCCATAAAATGAATCTTCAAAATCAATCCCGTATATTCCTTTCTTTGTGAATATAAAATTTTTAAGGTTGCAATCTCCCTTTAATATGGACTTTCCATTGTATTTTATGTTATGGAGCTTTGATAGCCATTTTGCGAGGTCTTCAACCCAGTTTGTATGCGTGTAGATTTCTTCTCCTATTGTTTTGCCATTTATAAATTCCATTATTAGGATGTTTTTATGGGAGCTAATTATTTTAGGCACGTTTAATCCATGTTTTTTTAATTTTTTGAGATTTCTTTCTTCTATGATTCTGCAATTTTCATTTTTGTAAATTTTCAGTATAAACTCTTTGTTTTTGTATTTAATAGCATAGACGTCATTTCTTTTGCTTTCAAGTTTCTTTAAAAGGGGGTGTATCAAAGTATTTTTCTCTCCTTCAAGGTTTTTTCAATTGTGTGTTCATTTTAGATCTTTAATTGTCTAGAAATCGCTCTTTCCGGTTTTGATGTTATATTATATAAATTTTTTGATTGGAAGTTGTTTCGTTAACTTTTTATAGTTCTATTTGTTAATATACGAAATGCATAATATTGCATTTCGATTGGGGAGGTGAGAAAAATTAAGAAAAGAATAATACACTTTCTGATGATATCAGTAATAGCTATTGCACTCAGTGGACACGCCTCAGCATCTGATCTGCAAAACATTACAGAAAATATAGCAACAGACGCGCAAAACACACTAGACTTACAAGATTCACAAAATACATTATTAATAACCACGGCAGGACCATCGAAGTATAAAAATTCAACAACAGAAGACGCTCTACAAACCGTAAAAGACAAAATCCCTTTACAATATTCAAACATACTCCAACTAAACAAACCTAATGATCCGGTTGAATTCACATTCGTCAAAAAAGAAAACAACAATACTTACGCAATAAAATACACAATACTTGAATCAGGATGGGAAAAAACGCAAAAATTTAACATAGCAAAGATGACAGAAGCACAGTTCACAGTCGCCAGCAGAGAACTAGGATACGACATTCTAACCATCGCAAGCGCTTGGACAGCAGGAGCACCATTAGACATGCTGAAAATCGCAGCATGGACTGGTACGATCAACGATGGCCTTATAAGTGCATATGCAGCGACTAAACAATTCATACAAAATTATCCCCTTGAATCAGATACAACATCATATCATATAATAACATCCGTAGGCGGCGACGACGATGATGTTCCTATGTTCTTCATGGATTCCACACCACTCAAACGGAACGGCAATTACTACAACTTCAGATCAACATATACAAATGATCCAAATGAAAACATCTACATATGGTGGGATGCAGATTCAAAAACAGGTAAACTAGTTTATTGGACAATAAGTGACAACGCAAAATACAATGGTCCTAGAGGAACACTCACAGAACTAAAACATAACCTAGAATTGCTCACATTACTTTCGACCAAGCCAGCTTCTCTCTACAAGATCCTGAAAGTAGCCACAATCAATGATGAACAATTCTCACATTTATGGTCTACAGGAATAGACAAAGAATATATAAACAGTTTACCATCTCTAGAAACCATGAAGACAGACATTCCAGTCATGCCAGCAAACGATTACAATAGCTTTTACGAAAATGGGAAAAAAGCAGTTGAAATAGCAAATCAAGCATTCAAAGAAGCTGGACTCTCACCACTTACCAGAGAAGATCTTCTCATAACATCCGCCGGTTACTCACAAAGCCTAGGATTAACCTATGCAGCCATCGACGGTGTGATAGATTCTACAGGAATGCTGTTAAAAAATATTTATTCCCTTAAAAGATGTGCCCAGACACCACTCTGGTATGTTTTCGTGAAAAAACCGACGGTTGCGGATGGGCCTTTATATGCAGTTTTCATCGATTCTGAAGGGAAAATAAAACCAGTACTCTACAATGGTACAAATTATAACGTTTTCGATATCAGCGCCAAAAACCTTGAAGGAAACAAGGGAACAGAAGGCTGGACAAAATCTCTTGCAGTCTACGAAGCATACAAGTACGACATACCAAGCTATGCTCAACAAGATTATTACATAGTTAGCCTTGCAAACCAATGGGCAATCGGCATGCCATATGACTTCAGGTTAGCAGCCATTGGAGGCGGCTGTCCAGGTTCAGGGTTGACACAAGGATATGTAATAGCAGATCTCATAAAAACATGGCTGCCATTAACAGGAACACAATATTATGTATACATTGGAGTACCAGCCCATTGCAAAGAACAAGCTATAATGCAAGTTCTTGGACTTTCAGCTGCTAAAGGAACATACCATACCACAGGTGTTAGAGATACAGCGGCATTACCATCATCACAGGGTATAGCGATAAGATGGGATCCGTTAAAAAATACAGGCAAAGCGATCCTCATAGACTATAACAAGAAGATTCTAACCAGTATACAACCTTATAACAATAATTACTACCGGACAATGTATTGGGCTATGTGGTACATTACAAGCGCATTCCCGGGAAAAGAGCTTTACACCAAACTACGAGAAGCATACAGCATCAAAAAGGAAACTACACTCACAAAACCAGAGTATTGTCAATTATTGGCGGCTGGAGACCCTGTTGAATACCTATTAAACTTCAAAGATGTGACACCCCCAGAAATTATGGTAACAGTAAAAGACTCAACGGTCTACATGGATATCAATGAAGAAGGCAGCATCTTTTATTCAACAGATGGCTCAACATGGCACCAATACATAAATCCAATAGAACTCGAAAAAACAGCCACAATATACTATTATGGCGTTGATGTGAACGGTAACAGAGCAGAAACCCAACAGATAACAATCCCAATTAAAACTGAAGAAACGCAACCAACAACTCCAGTAATTTCAACACCCAGAGAAACTGAAGAAACGCAACTAACTCAGCTAACAACTCCAGTAATTTCAACACCCAGAGCGCAGCCAAGTATAACTCAGTTGACAAGTCCATTTGTAACAACTTCAGCTCCTGCTACAGCCCCAACACCTCAACCGCCTAAGAAAGCTTCACATACAAGTCCACATAAACCCGTCACAGGAATATCATCAACGTATTTGGCTTTAATCGCAATGCTAATCATAGCAGCGGGTACCTTGATTTACATCAAACGAAGCAGTATCTTCCATGCGATCAACAATGTTAAGAGCGTCCAAAAGGGCAAATAATTTTTTTCTCTTTTAATTTTTTTGAAGACAATTATTCATCTACATTTGAAAATTATATGACTCTCTTGAATTCAGTTTTTTACTCGGGTGGACTCTAGTTTTATGCTTTTTATTGTGTTAGAAGTGAAAGTCGCATAAATGGAGCGTGATAAAAATAGATTATCAGGGTGTGGACGGTTCAGAGTAACGCCTGTGAAGACCTATCAGTAGCTGGAGCACCCCCCAGGGAAATTGAGGGTAATATTGCTACAGTTGCTCTGCTATGAGCTGTTTCGTTCATAATTTTTCCAAGGGGAGTCTTTCAGCTTCACGGCTTCCATTATAGCGAATTAATTATTATTCAAGTTCTTCACTGAGAGCGAAAAGGCGTTCTGATAAAGGAATGGATCACCCCCAAATATTCTAATAGGTTTTCTTGGATTTTGTTATCATCAAATTCCAGTAGATGAGTTAGGCTTCCTCCAAGAATACCATAAGCCTTTATAAAAATCTTCAAGTGAGTATTGGCAAGAGGTAACCTGCACCTATTAGACCAACTATTGCAATGATGCCAATGAGTGCGTAGATGGGGCATCTGGGTTGTCTCTGAATTGCCCTGTGCTGATGCTGCCGCCTCATAGGCCTTTGCATTACCCTTTTCAATGAATGATGCGGATTCTGAGGCAGACTGTGAAATTCCTCCTGAACCTGAGGCCCTTGAAGATTTCCCGGTACCCACGGAACCGGTCACACCGGGTGATACTGTCTCTGACCCTAAATGTCCTCCACTTCTATCGGTTGATGATGCATTTGTATCACCAGGGGGCAGGTCCTCTCCCCATGCAGCAGCCATTGTACGTTTGAACTTCTCAATTGCAGCACTGTTCAGTGTTGACAGGCTGACTATCCACTGATTCAGTACGATGTTTGCGCATGTATGGTGGCAGCAAACCACACCGTATTGGTTCACCATATTAATGTACTCGTTGGCCACGGATGCCTTTACCTGGTTTGATGGGCTCCAGTATCCCTTACGCATGGCTTTGATGAGCCTTGCAACAATTGAAGCCCTTGCATAGGATCTGATGTGCTAAAAATTTATTCAGACCCATATCGTAGCTGTCCCTCACGTAGATGCTGTTCACCATGTCCATGTGGACTCAGATACAAGTTCTGGATTTTGTGACTTGCCACATCTAGAGGTCCTCCACCAAGGAATTCATGTACCTTGCACCGTCATAGCCGCCTTTCATCATACCCCCAATCCATTTCGGGTTGAAGTATCTCTTTAGGAAGTCCCCTGTGGGGAACTGACTCATTCTTTTTATTTTTGCATCACTGCGCAGATTGTTTATGTACATTTTGGCCTTGAACCTGAAACCATTTCCACTGCAAGGCTGAGACCTCCGAAGTAGGCTGCTACCTTACCTCCATGACTAAACAACAAAAAAAGCACAACCCCCACAAAAGAAAATTTGTGAACTCTTCTCCAATCACTACTTTTAAATTTCAGGAACGCTCCGTTCATTTTTTACAATCTTGAACTAGCATTCAACACAATTTCTCGGACCAAAACCTGCATGAACAAAAAGCAAATTTATACTGAACAAGTCCTATCAACAAAAAAAAAAACGCGGGCTAGCTACCACAAAGCTTTAAAACAATCGGAATGAAAGTCTCTGGTGATCTCCCAATTGATCGTCATGATCCAAACTACCAGAGCTTCCTCGAATATCTTTTACCCTTTCCTGGTTTTCCTTTTAAAAAAGTGCATTCCCCTTTTAATTTTTTGACGAATTGGAGCTTTAAACCTTTTTTAATAAAAACAAATCTTTTAAGATTTGGATTATCTACAGTGGATCCCCCTCTTTTAATATATTTTCTAATTTTACTTTTCTTTGGCTGAAATTTTTCCAAATCATTTTCCTTTATCTTTATTAGGCCATAACTATTTTCTGCAAGTTTGCCCCCAAGAGCCCCATAATCTTCTATTATCTTGAAAGTCTTGTTTAATAATCCAAACTCTATATCATCCATCTTTTTAAGTTCAATGATCTTAAAAATAACCTCATCATCTGATTCTTCGATATCTAATTTGAATTTTCTAGCCCATCCACTGCAACCGAATAATTCACAAGCGTCACAATGATTTTTCCCTTCGCACTTCTCTTTTCTGTTGTTAGTTGGATCACATGCAGTACCGTCCAGACTTCTTATAAGTGCTTCGTACCACCATCGCAAGCTACCAATTATTCCCGTTTCTCTAAGCACTTCTGACTTTCTTTGCTCATCACCTGTCCATAGCCGCGTTAAAGGCTTTACTTTTATCCTATAAATCATAAAAACTCCCCAAAGAAACTTCTATTTATTAAACTCGGGATCTTTGTCATTCCCTCAACTTTTTCTGGAAGATCCGTCCAGGCTCAAAACACTAGATTACACTTTTTATATAATATTCTGTTGTTTTTTTTTTTTTCGGTCTGTCATAAGTTTAGCATAGTTCTTCATCTTCCTTTTGCCAGGGAGGTGACACTATGCATAGGAAGGAGAGTATGGAATCGCCAATATTTTCGATGCATTGGACGGCCTTAGGTGGGATATAAATAGTGTCACCTACTTTGACCATCTCTGCTTCGTTATTGATATGCATTAGACCTTTGCCCTCTAGGATATAATAGACTTCCACAGACTTTAGACGGTGAGGTAGTGAAGCCTCTCCAACTTGAAGGATTGCATGGGCCAGGCTAAAATTCATCTTTAGACCTTTTCGTGGATGTAAAAGTTCGCAGAGGAGTGTACCATCTAAAACTTTGCCATAGGAGCAATCCTTTAGATTTTTAACAATCATGAAATGTTCCCCCCGTTAATGTTTATTAGGGGGGCGAAATTTAGATAATAATCGATGGGAGGTTTTAGCATGGATCTTGTTTTTCATTATGCTGACCGGGCTAAGGCATTCATTATAGAAGCATTCCGCCTATTTGAATATTATCAAAGATTAGAAGGTCCTGAATTGGACAAACTTATGCTGGAAATACTGAAAGGGTGTGAAAAAGAGATAGCACGGGGAAAAGCTATATGTTCAAAGACAAGTTGGGCAGAAGATTATTTTGAGGAGGCATCAAAGTTGGCTAAGGAGCTTATAAGGGATTTTAGCAGGGGTGATTATGAAAGAGTGGAAGAAGATCTTAGGGGTATATTGAATAAGATGACGACGTGCGCGGTCAAGGCAGAAACAGAAAACATAAGCTAAATTCTGGGGGTATTCTAACTTGTAAAAGTTATGATGGGTAGATTTAAGGCCTTTTTAAGATTATTCAGATTTTTTGGGGGGGTGTGCGTTTATCGCCTATTTGGGGAAAAGGCTTGTGGGGAAATGCTTACCTTATTGGAGTTCGTTGGCATGGAGACGGTTTATTTAGGGGTGAGGTGATTTTATGTGTATGGGGTGGGTTGATATTGTGTTCGTTATAGGGCAGTTTAACGAAAAAAAATTAATAAACCATTCAAAAATAGAAAAACATATAAAAAAAAAACGAAATAGGTAATACAAAAGTTTATGGAGGGAATACACTCTTATGTTGATTTCTGTTATACTCCCAGCCTTTAACGAAGAAGGCGTTGTAGGGGAAAACCTATAAGGTCTGCAACGAATAGACTCTTGGGAAGAAATATTTCAGGAACATGCAATAAAATGGTAAGAAAGGGGGTATGGATGTCTTTGTCGCTTAACTGTTCAATAATGAAAGATGTTACTTTTATAATCCCGGCTTATAATGAGGAAAAGTCGATAGGTCATGTAATTGAGAAGATAAATAGATTATATCAAACTGATATTATAGTCATTGATAATAATTCATCTGATAGGACTGCTGAGATTGCGGAGGAAAAAGGTGCTCTTGTAGTAAAAGAAAAAAGACAAGGAAAAGCCAGAGCAATTTTCACAGGCTTTAAGCATTTAAAAAAGGATTATGCTGTTATGATGGATGCTGATGGAACATATTCTCCAGAAGATTCAATCCTACTCATAAGTTTACTTAAAAGTGAAAATGCAGATGTTGCCCTTGGATCGCGAGTAAGAGGCGAAAGAGAAGATGATGCAATATCCACAATCAATTTAATCGGCAACTTCATTCTAAGTTTAACTGCGAGCATACTCTATCAGCGGGTCAGCGACGTTTGCACTGGGCACTGGGCCTTCACAAAAAAGGCTATCCAATACATTTTAAAAAGGTCGTTAAATTATCCAGGATTTGAACTCGAAGCTGAAATGTTCTCCAAGTTTTCAAAAGCAGGGTTCAAGATAGTTGAAGCTCCAATATCATATAAGTGCCGGAGAACTGAACCGAAACTTTCATCAATTAAAGATGGTTTCAAAATTTTTAAAACACTCCTCATTGAAAGAATAAAATAAAGTTGGGATTTTCATGAAGGTATTGATCGTTTCACATTGTTTTCATCCATTTGTAGGTGGTTTAGAGGAAGTAGCTTTTCAACAAGCTAAAATGTTAGTGGAAAGGGAACATGAAGTACAAGTTGTAACCAGCAATATAGGTAATAATGGAAAATTGAAAAAGTCTGAAGAAATTGATGGAATAAAAGTATATAGGGTTTCTGCAAGTGATTTTTTATATAAAAATTTTGACATCCCGCAGCCCATTTTTAATGCTTTAGAACTGAATAGTGTATTGAAAAAGTTTGTTAAAAGGGCGGATTTAGTCCATATTCATGATAGATTTTATATGTCTTCTATTTTTGCCACAAAAATTGCAAGAAAATTTAACAAGCCCATAATTCTCACTATACATGTAGGGGAAGTTGTCTATAATAAACTATTGTACAAATTATTTTATGGAATTAATGAAAGACTTGCTTATTATGTTGTAAATAATGCGTCCAAAATACTTTCTGTTGGTGAAGAAATCAGTGAATATGTTTATAATAAATTTAAAAGAAAGTCTGAGGTAATTTCGAACGCCGTTGACACAACCTTTTTCCAACCAGACTTTGAAAGGCATGATAATAATTTTATAGTCCTCTTTGTTGGTAGATTCACCTATAAAAAAGGCGTTGACATTATTGTTGATATTGCGAGAAGATTAAATAAAATAGATAAAAGTATACGCTTTATTTGTATAGGTAACGGTCCCAAAATGCCTGAGATTAAAGAATCATCAAAGCACATTGAAAATTTCATTTTAAAGGGAATAGTTACAAATAAAGACGACCTAAAGAGATACTATAAAGCCTCAGATATCCTCATTTTCCCTTCAAGGGGGGGAGAAGCAAGTTCACCACTAGTAATCCTTGAAGCATTAGCCTCTGGTTTACCAGTAATAGTGAAAAACACAGGAGGCCATGCAAAGATAATAAATGATGGTGAAACAGGCTTTGTTGTTGATAATACTGATGAAATGATTGAAAAAATAATATTTTTAAAAGAAAATAAAGACATGTTAAAGAGAATGTCTTCAAGTGCGAGAAAATATTCAGAAAGATTCAGCTGGTCAAAAAATATTGAAAAACTAATATCAATTTATAATTCAACCCTTGATCATTTATGAAAATACTTATCGTAACACCATACTTTCCACCAAGAAAAGGTGGAGTGGAACATTATACATATAACATATCAAAGATATTATCAGAAAATGGCCATAAAGTAACTGTAATTACAACAGGAAAAACCAAAGAGGAAATCCTCGATGATATTAAGGTAATAAGAGTCAAAAATAAAATTTCAATTTCTAACACTCCTATCAATATACATTTGCCATTTAAAATTTCAGAAGTTTTAAAGAAAGATTTTGATATTGTGAATGCTCATATGCCAGTACCATTCTATGCAGATATAGCTGCAATTGTAAGTAAGAAGAATAATATACCATTCATTTTGACCTATCATAATGATGTAACTAAAAATGAGGGTCTTTTAAAGATTCTCTCATCAATTTACAATAAAAGCCTCCTCCAATTCACGCTTAGAATAACTAAAAAGATGATAACACCTTCACCATACGTATACAATGAATCCACTATCATACATAAATTTTCCGATAAGACTGTATGGATCCCCCCAGGAGTCGACGTGGACACCTATAAACCTGGAAAAAGCAACGCAAAAACTAGATATAATCTACCTCAAGATTCCAAGATAATATTGTTTGTGGGTGCAATGAACCGTGGACATGCCCATAAAGGAGTTGACATCCTTTTGAAGGCATTTAGCATGATCAAAACAGACAATACTTACCTTGTTTTAGCTGGCGGAGGAAACATGATACCCGAATACAAAAAACTTGCAAAGTCCCTTGGAATAGACAATAAAACAATATTCACAGGATTTATAGATGAAAAGTCATTGATTGACCTTTACAGAGGATCCTACATGTTAGTTCTGCCAACATTAACAACCGCAGAAGGTTTCGGCATGGTCCTAATAGAAGCCAATGCATGTGGCAAACCAGTTATAGGTTCAAAAATTGGGGGGATAAAATATGTTATAAAAGATGGTGAAACCGGTTTACTTGTACCAGCAGGAGATCCCAAGGCCCTTGCAAAAGCCATTATGAAGTTATTAGAGGATGAGGAACTCGCCAAGAAAATGGGCTTAAAAGGCAAGAAAATGGTGGAAAAAAATTATACATGGAATAAGGCTGCCAAGATGACAGAAAGGGTCTATAGAGAGGTTGTTTAATGAGAATATGTTTACTTGGCGAATTCGATGTAGATTTGGACGAGGCGATGCGTAAAACAGCATATTATCTCTATAAACTTCTATCTAGAGATCATAAAGTTCTTAAACTTAATCTTAAAGATATATTCTCCTTTTCATTTTGGCGCGCATTAAAAAATTTCAGACCTTCTATTGTGCATTATGTTAGCGGTTCTTCACTTAAAAGTTTCATGATATTAAAATTGATAAGCGGAATCTTTAATGCTAAGTCTATAATTTCAATAATGCGCCCGACATTTTCAAGATTCTCTCTCCAGATTATCAGATTTTTCAGACCGGACGTTGTAATTGTACAATCTCCCAAAACCGAAAAAAAGTTCAAAAGCTTAGGATTCAACACAATATTCCTTCCTCTTGTAGGTATCGACCTTGAAAAGTTCCATCCATCCTTAAAAAACGAAAAAGATGCGTTAAGAGATGATTTTAATCTGAGAGAGGATGATTTTATTGTCCTCCACATAGGATCTGTAAAGGAGGGAAGAAACCTAAAATGGCTCATTAAATTACAAGAGTTTGATGATATTCAAGTTGTAATTGTTGGTGCCGTTTCGCAAGGAATTGAAGAAAAAATGTTAAATGAATTAAAAAATGCTGGTTGCATAATATGGGACAAATATTTTGAAAATATAGAACTGGTATATGCCCTTGCTGATTGTTATGCCTTTCCAGTCATCCCCCAAGAAAATCTAATAGGTAAAAGTAAAGCTGATTGTATAGATATGCCACTTTCAGTTCTTGAGGCCATGGCATGTAATCTTCCAGTAGTCTCAACCAAATTTGGAGGGCTCCCCCAAATTTTCGAAGAGGGTGATGGTTTAATTTTTGTTGAAGATATTAAAGATTTCATCGAAGCCGTTAAATATTTCAAGGATTCAGATACGATGATTAAGACTCGTGAAAAGGTTAGAATGTATTCATGGTCTCTAGTGTCAAGGAGAATCGAAGATGTCTACAAAAAATTCTAGGAAATTTTTAATATCTTTCAGCGGAATCGACGGTTCTGGTAAAACCACACTCGCTAAACATATTACAAATATACTTAGAGGGCATGGTTTTAAATGTAATTATGTTTATGGAAGATTAGAGCCCCTAATGTTAAAGCCTTTTATCTTCCTTGGCAGAAAACTATTCCTTAGAAAGAGCGACATGTTTAGAGATTATATAGGTTACTCCAATCAAAAAAGGAATATGGTAAAGAAACATCCACTCCTATTCAAAATTTATTTTTTTATAATGCTCTTGGACTATCTAATACAACTGTTTTTAAAGATTACGATTCCATGGGTAATGGGAAATAGTATTGTATGTGATAGATACATTTTTGACACTGTCATAAATGATTTTGCCGTGGACATGGAATACTCAAATAAGGACATGAAAAAAGAAATTGACAAGTTTTTCCGTTTCTTCCCAAAGCCAACACTGTCATTTTTCATAGACGTCCCCGAGAATATGGCATTCAAAAGAAAAAATGACACACCATCATTAAAATATTTGGAAGAACGAGCCTCCAAATACAGATTCATAGCCTCAGAATATAACATGATAACAGTGGATGGCAACAAAAGTCTAAAAGAAATAAAAAGATTCATTGAAAAAAAAGTTTCCGAAGAGGTGCGCTTGAAATGAAGGTAATGATAATTGGTATCGATGGATTAGATAATGAATTATTAACTAAATTTGAAAAAGACTTGCCTAATTTTAAGAAATTAAGAGAAAGATCTCCTCTCATAAAATTAACTTCAGTGTTTCCTCCTGATTCCCCCACAGCTTGGACCTCAATTTACACAGGTAAAAACCCTGCAGAACATGGAATGGTTTTCTTCAAAGATCCATTTAGCAAATCTCGCTATGGAAGTTACATAGGGAACGATATTTCCGGAAAAACTTTTTGGGACATTGCAGGAAAACAAGGGAAAAAAGTCTGTGTTCTTTTCCCACATCTTGGATATCCGGTATGGCCCGTCAATGGTATAATGATCGGAAGAACAACAGAAGTCGATATCAAGAAATTCGACATTCAAACTTGGCCTAAAGAGATCTCCACAAAATATGATCTCTCAGGTTTAAAGCCCATGACATCATATCCTGTAAATGTTGGAGATATAATAGAACCAACAAAGGAAGTTATCTTAAATGAAGTTGAATTAGCGAGTCAGCTGTGTCGAGACTTTAATTGGGATCTTTATTTTTTCTATTCTTCTTCACTAGATAACATACAACATCTATTTTGGATGTATTACGATAAGGAGGATCCTTTCTATTGGGAGGATAATCCTTATGAAAATGTAATTCCCGATTTCTACAAATTTTATGATAAAAATGTGATAGGAAGATTTCTCAAAATTATTGATTCTGATACCGTGTTAATAGTTTTGAGCGATCATGGACATGCGATGAGACCAGCCAAAGTTGCTAACATAAATGAAATATTAAGGAAAAAAGGATTTTTAAAAAAGAAAAAAGAAATGATAGGTTTCGAAAATACCTTCATAGATAAAATGAAGAATGCAATTCTATCAGTTATAGATCAATATAGAATAATTGGAAAAATGGCATCTATATTTTTGAAATTATTCCCACAAGGATTATCTTTTTATACGAACATAACCCCAATTGATAATAAAAGTATTGCCTATTTATCAGACCCTTCAGGGGGTATAAAAGCCTATAGCTATGCTGGAATAAAAATAAACAAAAAAATCATAGATGATTCTTCATATGAAAGCCTAAGAGACCAAATTATTAAAATATTATTATCTATCGAAAGCCCTGGAAATTCCGGGAAGCTTGTGGAATGGGCTAAACGAAGAGAAGAAATTTACAATGGTAAATATATTAATAAATACCCAGATATCGTTTTTAAATTAAAGGAAGGGTGGGGTGCTGGATTAGAAATAAATGAAAAAATATTTTCAAGAAGTAGATCACACAAACTACACTCAGGAAATCATCGGATGGAAACCCCAGTATTATTCATATATAATGAAAAAATAGAATTTGATTTAAAAAGGAACTTAGAATTAATGGACATAGCTCCCCTAATATTTAAATTCCTTGAAATGGAATGATCAACATGAAAATATGTTTTATAAGCCGCTTTTACAAACCCTTCGTAAGGGGAGGGGCTGAAATCTATGTCGGTAAAATCGCAGAAAAACTCGCTAAAAAAGGCCATGAAATATTTGTTATAACCCCAGCGCCCCAAAAGCAAAATTACGCAGAAAAAATAAATAATGTAAAAATATATAGAATATCACCACTTAACATTTACAATGCCTACGAATCCTTCAAAAAACCTCTCCTGTCGAAGATAGTTTATCATTCCTTGGATTTATTTAATTTACATTCATATATGCTCATAAAGGGAATATTAAAAGATGAAAATCCAGATATTGCACACATAAATAATTATAAAGGATTATCACCTCTATCATTCAAAGCTGCCAAAGATTTTAAAATACCAATAGTTTTCACAGCCCATGACTATTCAAGCATTTGTATAAGGACAAATCTACTCAATGGAAAAGGAGAAATATGCGAAAATCCGCGAATACCATGCAAAATATACAACAAAATACAAAAATTCCTAATCCAA
>LDZQ01000613.1_pt1 | contig 18235 bp, 30 predicted proteins | sample 615361 | NCBI WGS metagenome assembly LDZQ01 (sample SAMN03408297, study PRJNA278302) | terrestrial metagenome | isolation source: oil reservoir sample I2 | place: USA: Alaska, North Slope, Ivishak formation | collected 2013 | reverse complement strand
TAGGTGCTTTACAACTTCGTAAACTCGCTTTCTGCCCATGCAACTGGTCTATTATCTATAGTATAAATAGTTTTGCTCAGGACAATAAACTGTGCGCAGAGAGGTGACGCTGCGGCTTAAAAGCGCTGAGGACGACATTTTCGTTGCAAAGTACTGATGGGAAACTTGGAGGTGCTTCCCTACACACCAGATGAGATTGTGGAAAGTGTTTTTGGGCTGACGCGAAGAAGTACTGGAAAAGGTTGCTTTAACCTTGCTTCTCTAAAAGCATTGCAAAAAACCTGTTTATCTCGTAAAGCGGGGCCTTCGCCCTTCCAAAAGCTCCACATCCCACAGTAGGGCTTATCAGCCCAGCACCCTTCATCTCCGCAATCACAACTCCTCCGTCTCTTCCGTACTTCATCGAGATGTCAACTATATCCTCACCGCAGATAATGAGGTTCTTGCTTCTCTCGACCATTTCCTCAAAAATTTTCACGAAGTCTTCCGCTCTTTCCTCGCCAATCGCCCTGAAGTACCTTTCCACGGTTGCCTTCCAGTCCCCAATTCCCCTTTCCACGTCCTCTATGAAAAACCTCACTATGTAGGGAACTTCCATGTCCTCTATTGCAAAAAACCTCATTTTCCACGATAGGGAATCGTGGAAGGAGCTTACGGGTAGTGCAAGTCTGAAATAATCGAGAGTCAAGGCCGTTTCAACGTCAAGCTCGTCTTTCGGAATTTTTCCCCTTCTAAAGTGCTTCCTCAGCAACGCTACCGCTTTTCTCGCCTCATCATCTCCTCCGAGAAGCTGAATAATTCCTTCAAAGCTCAGTCCATAACGATTAGCGCCCCGTACGGACATGCCTTCACGCACTCGTAGCACTCCTTGCATTTGCTTTGGTCTATTCTCACAACCTTCCCGCCCTCTCTGATTATCGCATCCGTCGGGCATACCCTACTGCAGGTTCCACACCCCTGACATCCGAGTACCGCTATCATCCGTAAACTCCTCCAGAGCTTTTCTAACTCTCTCCACCAAGGCCGTTAAAACTTTCTCGACCTCCTCCACAACCTTCTCCCTCGGCGCGGGTTTATAAATAAAGTAGTAACCGCCGCCATCCAGCGGCATCTTAACTCTGTAGGCCATTCCGGCAAGGAGGAGTCTCTGAAGGGATTTGTAAACCGCACTCTCTCCCCTTCCGACGCACTCGCTTATCTCGTCAACTCTCTCCTTGCCTCGCAGCAAGGCCTCGTAAACCATCACGTCCGCGGGAGTCAGGCCGAGAACGCACTCAAGCAGGTTTCCGCAGTTGAGGGTTGAAACCATCTCTTTGAGGGACCTCATGGGGACTTCAGGCTCCAAGTGCTTTCTCTATTTCCGCCCTCACCGCACTTTCAGGCATCGCTCCAATGAATCCACCAACAACCTTGCCGTTCCTGAAGAACAGCACTGTTGGGATGCTCGCAATGCCGTATTCAAAGGCCACATCCTGGTTTTCATCGACGTTGAGCTTGTAGAACTCCACTTCGCCGTTGTACTCCTTCGAGAGCTTCTCAAGTATCGGCGAGATGTACCTGCAGGGCATGCACCAGTCGGCGTAGAAGTCCACCACCACCAGCTTGTCGCTCTGGATTACCTCCCTAAACCTCTCACTGTTAAGACGCTCCATACTCCTCACCTCCTTTAAGCTTTCTTATCAACTGCCTAAGCTCACCCTCATCCGGAACACCGAGGATGAGGTACTTATCGTTAATTACCAACGCCGGAACTCCCCTTATTCCGAACTTGAGAGCTTCCTTCAACCCCTCATCCGTATTAACGGGAAGGTTAATGGCCAGCACACCCTCTTCCTTAGCCACCTTGCTAACCACCTTCTCCGCCTTGGGGCAGTACGGGCATGTGGGGGACGTGAACAACTTCATCATCACCATCTTACATCACCTCAGCATTAACTGAGACGTCCATATATAAATGCTTTTACCGGTTTTGACAAAATCGGTAAAAACTATGCGTAGATTGTTATGATATCCCCATCCTCGACGACGTGCTCCAATCCTACCCTCTGCCCGTCAAACTTCACGGATTTCCCCCAAACCTTCGCGTAGCGGAAGTTCTCCACAAAATCGCGGTGGAGCTTCCTGCATATATCCTCAACGGTTGCACCTCTCCTCAAAATCATAGGCTCGCTGAAATCCACCTTCCCACCGGGAGGTTTGAGGTAAACCCTGATGAATTCAAGCTTCCTGTAAATCTGCTCCTTCAGCAAGTCAAGATTTATCCCCTTCTCGGCTGAGACTTTGATGGCATCCGCAACATCCACATCCATCAGGTCGATTTTGTTTACGACAGTAAGGGAAGGAATGTACACCCTGTTACCCGCGAGAGCATCAATCAGCCTTTCTATCGTAATATCCTCCCTTATCACAACATCAGCACTGTGAATTTTGTACTCCTTGAGAACACTGGTTATCGTAGCTTCATCAATCGAGAGGGGAACTGTAGAGCTTATTCTCACTCCTCCTCTCTCCTTCTTCCTGATTACAACGTCCGGAGGCTTTTGATCAAGCCTTATACCGCCCTCGTAAAGCTCCCTCTTGACTATGTCGATGGTGTGGAGGTTGAATACGTCTGCTACGATGATTATTAAATCAGCAACCCTGACGGCTGAGATTACCTCCTTTCCCCTCCCTCTGCCGCTTGCAGCACCCTCGATTATTCCGGGAACGTCAATAATCTGAATCGAGGCTCCTTTGTAGTTCAAAATTCCCGGAACGGGCTTTAGAGTTGTGAAGTCGTAGTCCGCAACCTCGCTCTTCGCCCCGGTAAGCTTGTTGAGCAGCGTTGATTTTCCAACCGAGGGGTAGCCTATCAAAACCGCGGTCGCATCACCCTCTTTTTTGAGCGAAAAAGCCTGTCTTGCCGCTTTTGCCTTCTGCTTTTCTGCCTCTTCCCTCAGCCTCGCAAGCTTGGCCTTCAGCCTTCCTATGTGGTGCTCCGTTGCCTTGTTGTAGGGTGTTCTCTTTATCTCTTCCTCAAGTTCCCTGATTTGCTGCTCTATGCTCATTGGCCCCATTAAGGAAAATCGGATTAAAATCCTTTATCTGAGCAATCTTAATATTACTCGCTGACAAGAAAACTATCGCTCATCTCGATCGTGCCTCCATCCACAGAGAATCTAAGCTTAGCAATGTATGATTTGTAGGTTAAGTACGACTCCTCCCCGGACTTTATTTCAATAAAGGTGTCGTGAAATGGCAGCAGGATATCTGGGGCTTCTCCAACCGTGCAGGTGCAAAGTATCCCGTTCTCATGCTCAATTATGAACTCAATCGCCTTGGAAAGCCCCTGACCAAAAATTTCGAGAAAGTTCACACCAAAGGAGATGAGGAGAACATTCCCTACTGGGAGGGATTTCAACAAGCTGCTCACATCGTCGTAAAAGTCGTACCTCGCCACGACGTCAAGAAAAAGGCACTCCTTTATGGCACCGATAGTCACAGCATTACCGCTAACGGGGTAGCCCAACTTCTTTCCGAGGTGGTTTAACCTCTCAACCGCAGCATCGGTCCAGAGAATCCACAAAGGATTGCCGAATTGCTCATTAAGCCACTTCGTCACGGTGAAAAAACTGAGCATGTCTGGAAATGAAATCATAATCCTGTCTCCATTCTCCGCCCTATTGAAAACGTTCTGGATAATCTCCATACTCAGCGTAAGGTAGGGCAAAAATAAGATTTTCCTATAAAAAAGAAAGTTCAAAAAGGTAATTACTTTTAAATCCGCAGGATTTTAGAGCATTCAATGGAAGTTGAAGTGATAAAGCTGAAAACTCCGTTCCCAAATCCGGACTACACTTACGTCTACGTTGTAAACTCAGAAATCATGATAGACGGTGGATTCTGCAACCCCCAGAACGCTGAAAAGCTTGAGGAGTACGATGTTAAGAGGACAATCGTTACCCACCACCACATAGACCACGTCGGCGTGATCTTTTACAGCAAAAGGAGCGTTGAGATGCACAAACGGGAAATAGAGTTTCTGGAAGTATACTCAAATCCAGAGAAGTTTATTGAAGACTACAAAAGGCTTCTCGGAGCTTACGGAGTAAATGGTAGGTATGCGGAAACTCTGAGAGTGATTACAGCCCTGAATCTAACGAGGAGGGCGAGAGTTTCTGAGCTGAGTAGGGGCGGCATGGTGGTTGAGACTCCCGGTCACACTGCAGGTCACGTTAGTTTGCTCATAGATGGGTGCCTCTTCAGCGGTGATTTCATACTGAGCAACACAACACCAAACGTAAGCTTCTACCCCTCCTACACAACCGGAGTGAGCGACTACCTGAGGTCGCTTGAAAAATGCCTTGAGCTTGAGATATCTGAAATCTTTCCCGCGCACGAGAGCAGAATCAAAGACCCGGAGAGGAGAATTTTGCAGCTCATCGAACACTACTCATCGAGGGCGGATGAGGTTTACGATGCCGTTAACAGCGGTCACGAAATGCTCGAGGAAATTGCCTCAGAGATAAACTGGAGCACCGGGAACTTCAGAAAATTCGACGATTTCAATAAATTTATGGCCCTCTGCGAAACCCTGGCCTTCCTTCACTATCTCATGGATACAGGAAAAGTTATGGTTAAAAGGGCTGGCGAATTGGTCATTTTCAGCGTATGCTGACGCTTAAAACCTGGATGGTGTCACCAGCATCCTCTATGAGGTCGCTGACGTTGAGAAGCTTCTCGACGAACTTGATGAAGTAGTACCACTCAGCGTAACCAGAAAAGTCGATGTTCTTAAGCTTTTCGTAAATTCTCCCTTTCATGCTGTCAATCTGCTCCTCAAGTATCTTGATTTTTAGCAGAATGTCGCTCAGGCCACCCTCCTCAAGGGCATTAAATGCGTCGAGGAGCAGATAGGCCATTTTTGAGTTTGTATCCGCGATCCTGATGAACTCATCCCTCAACTCGTCCGGAATGAAGTCGATCAGCAGGTAAAGCATGGCGATGTCTTCGAGCTCATCGAGTATCTCATCGAGCTCCTCGGCAAGGTTGCAGAAGTCAGAGCGAAGTGCTGGGATGAAGGCGCCAGAGTGAATTTTCAGGACTATATCTCTCCTGATAGCGTCACCCAGCTTTTCCGCTTCACAAACATCCCCAACCACTGCTTCATCGCTCCTCTCGATTATGCTTTTCATGAGCTCACATGTGTCGATTATTAGCTCTACCTGCTTCCCAATTAACTCAACAACCTCCCTCTCCCTTTCTCCACCGAACACTATTTTCTTTATTCTGTCAATCATTCCTTACCACCTTTCACCTTTTCCACTACTCTGATGACCTCGATTAGAGTTTTGGGATAGTTCCCGCGTTCGTCCTTCTCCAAGCTCTTTACCATGTCCCATATCGTTAGCAAGGCCACACTGACTCCAGTTAAGGCCTCCATTTCCACCCCAGTCTTTCCCTTAGACTTGACAGTGCATTTCACTCTTATCCCCACACTCTCGATGTCGAAATCGAACTTCACAGAGGTTATTGGAATAGGGTGGCACATCGGTATGAGTTCTGGAGTTTTCTTCACCGCCATAACCCCGGCTATGTTCGCCGCTGCTATTACATTGCCCTTTGCAACTTCCTTATTGATAATTGCCTCAATTGTAGAGCTTCTCAACCTGATGTAACCTTCAGCGACGGCAATTCGGTCAACATCATCCTTGTGCGAGACGTCAACCATCCTGACCTTCCCGTCCTCGATGTGTGTGAGTTCCATAACAGATGTCTCCGCAGATAAAAATATATCTTACCGAAACCAACTAAGTACATGGAGGCCCTCGTTGTAGTTGACATGCAGAAGGACTTCTGCTACAAGAGCGGTGCCCTCTACATTCCCAACGCCGAGGAAATTTTCGAAGCCACTGCCAAGGTCGTTGAGGCTGCCAGGAAAAGAATGCCGGTAATCTTCACACAGGACTGGCACCGCGAGGATGACGTGGAGTTCAAAATTTGGCCGAAGCACTGCGTAATGAACACCGAAGGGGCGGAGGTCATCGACGAGCTTAACCCACAGCCGGAAGACTACTACGTAAAGAAGAGGAGGTACTCAGCCTTCTTTGCTACTGACCTTGACCTGCTGCTGAGGGAGCTTGGAGTTAAAAAGCTCTACATCTGCGGAGTTGCAACGAACATCTGCGTTCTTCACACTGCAGGTGATGCGGTGCTGAGAGGATATGAGGTTGCAGTTTTAAAGGACTGCACCAAGGCTTTGAGCGACTACGATTACGAGTATGGGCTTAGACACATGAAAAACGTTTTCAACGCAAAAATAATCGAATCTAAGGATTTCCTGTAAATATTTTTATCAAAATTATAAACCAATACACATTCTCAGCGAAAAGTTTATCTACATGCAAAAACAAATTAACCATGGGGGTGCCGGTTCACCGGTAGTAGCTATCCCGCCGTCACCGCAGTAGGTTGTTGTTTTTATCGGCACCCCTTTATTCTATCAGTACTGCGTTTACAACGCCCTCCTGGCTCGGTCTGTTGGTAACCCTCGCCTTTCCGATGCTTGTTGCTATGATAGCCCCCTTAGTGATGACGTTTCTCCTGGCATAGTGCACGTGCGCAGGATTCTCGACTACGCTCTCAATTTCGACTCTGACAACCTTACCCTGCTTAGGATCGTAAACGTTGGCGTACTTGTCCGCGAAAAGCTTCAGCTTGTAGTTGCCGCCCCTCACTCTAATCTTTTTCACTTTCCTCTCACCGATGAGCGTTTCAACCTGCTCTCTGCCAAGTTCGTACTTTCTCTTTTTTCTGGCTTTCCTGTAGAATCCTCCACTCGGCTTTCTTCTGCTCCTTCCCTGCCAAATCATACTGCACCACTCCTGATAGAGAATAAAACACTTCCGCCTTAAAAAGTTTAGCAGCAAACGTTTATAACAATTAAAGCCTAACTACTTTCATGGCGGAAAGCAGTTTTGTTTACAACGGTGTTGAAATAACCTGGCTGAAGCACGCAGGATTCAGGATTAAGGGCTCCAGGGTTGTGTACATCGACCCTTACGATATTCCCGAAGAGCTGGAAAAGGCTGACGTGATTCTCGTCACACACGACCACTTTGACCACATGGACGTTAAGAGCATCAGAAAGCTCTCAAAGGATGACACGGTTGTCGTTCACCCCTCAGGATGCATCATCGAGGGGTTTGAAAGCTGCGAGGTGGGAGTCGGGACAGAGGCGGAGGTTAAGGGTGTGAAGATTAAAGCCGTCCCCGCCTACAACGTTGACAAGCCATTCCACAAGGAGAACTGCGTAGGGTACATAGTTGGGATTGATGGCGTAAAAATTTACCACGCTGGCGACACTGACAGAATTCCTGAGATGAAGGAAATTGAAGTCGACATCGCCCTATTGCCTGTGGGCGGAACATACACAATGAACCTTCAGGAGGCTATAGAGGCTGCAAAGGACATAAGGGCTAAGTACTACATTCCAATGCACTTCGGAGCCATTCCGCAAACCTCCGCAGACCCCGAGGAGTTCAAAAGAAAAGTAAAAGGAGCGGTAATTCTCAAACCACTGTTCTAATTTTTCACTCCTCAGCCCTTCTGAGCTCTGCAACGATGACGCTGTGGCCCTTTCTGCACTGCTCCGGAGCATCGCCGATGACCTTCTCAACAATCACCGTCTCCCCGTTGTTCAGTTCAATCGGGTGGCAGAGGGAGTACATGCTGCAGTCGTACACGTCGCACTTTCTCTGCTCGTAGTGAATTTTTGCCCCCTCAACCGCGATTTTGGAGTCAACAAGGGCTATTATCGGCAGCTCAACAACTTCTACCGCCACCACACCCTCGTCATGCAGAGGGCACTCCTGCACCGCCCCATCCCTCAAGCCGACAATCTTGTACTTGGCCCCCTCCTTCAGCTTCAAACAGGTCTTTTTTATCTTGCAGTTCTCGCATTCCTGCTTTCCACCGAGGAAAATGAACTCAACGCCAATTTTAGCCCAGTCTTTACCGCATAAAGTGATGATTTTGTTTACTTCTTCATTCATGAGCATCACCAATGTTCCTCTGTAAGGCACTATTTTAAGTTTGCTCAAAGCCTTATGCTCATCATGTCGTCCGCAACGACAGCATCAAACTCCAGATACTCGATTATCTCATCCTTAACCGCATGCGCCATCGGATAGAGGTGTGTGAGGTAGAGCTTTTCCGCTTTGCAGTATCTCAGATTCTCCTTCAGGTTTTCGGGTGTGGTGTGGTAGTCTGCCTGATAGTTAAAGGGCAAAGATAGCTCGTGAACCATCAGGCTGCACTCCACCGAAATGAACTCTTTAATGGCCCTGGTATCTCCGCTTATCGCAACAGTGTCTTCCACAACATAACCCCTGCTCTCTATGGAGTGAACGGTTGGAATCGCCCTTATCTTCACACTCTCATCAAAAGCTTCCCCTTCATCGACGATGAACTTCAGCTTTCCCCTCAGATAGGGATAGGCCTCAAGCAGAGACTCCATGAAACTTTTCGTGCCCTTCGGCCCGAAGATTTTCAGCACACCCCCACCGAGGAGCCATCTGGCCTTGAGGATGTTCAGCAGGTCTCCATTGTGGTCTAAATGGTGGTGAGTTATGCAGACGGCATCGATGTTATTAACGCTAACACCCAGCTGCTCCAAACGGTGATAGCTGCCAATCCCGCAGTCGAAAAGGATTTTTGACTCTCCGGTGTCGAGCAAAATTGAGCTCTGAGCCTTTTTTCCGTAGGGAACAGAAACGCCCGTGCCCAAAAAGGTCAGCCTCAATCTTTCACCCCCATCATCTCGCAGAGCTCGGCTGTAACAGGCTCCTTAAACAGCTTCTCCCCCGAAATTATTTCGAAATACTCCCTAATCGACTCGCCTACGTTTTTGCCGAGAGTGTGCCAGTGGGTTGAAGCGTAAGACCTCACACCCTCCTCAGGAGTCGTGAACTTTCTCATCTCGAAAGCCCACCATCTTCCATTCTCGATGAACGGTCTGAACGCCCTGTTTCTGGAAAGAAACTTCTTGACGTTCCGCTCGTCCTCGAACTGAGGTCCCATTCTTCTGAAAACCCTTGAAATCTCCTTAATCTGACATTCAAACAGCAGATAGCAGAACTCCTCTGAGGCTTTAAAGGCGGAGCGGAGCGGCATGAAGTTCTCCCTCTCCAAAAACTCGAAGATTTTTCTTGATGCCCTCTCGAGCTGCGGGTAGAGGTTGTCATCAACGATATCTGGCTTTCTGAACTTAACCGCAAAAACCGCAGTCCCTCTCTCCTCGACAATTTTTCTCAGCCTCTCAGGCTCAATTTCCAAAGGATGCTTCGGCTTGAAGAATCCCAGAGAAGGTGCCTCCATGAACTCTCTGCAGAGATGCACGAATCTCGCCAGATTGTCGAGGCTCAGGTTTGCAGCAACATTCCTTTTCTCATCAACGGGGTCAACCACGAAAAACTCCTCTCCTTTCCTCACCTCTCCCTTTGCCACATCGATTACCGTTCTCCTCGTCCAGCGCCTTGCGTTTTTGACCGTCTCAAGGAAAGAGCCGTAAAAAACAATCAAAAGCTCGCAGAGGTAGCCGGAAAACCCCCTCACCTTGTACTCCGCTCCGTAAATACCATTTGCTTTCAGAAATCCTTTCAGCAGCCTGACCTCGTTCTCCTTCCCCTTTATCCTGCCTTCGAGCCATTTGTGGTGGAAGGGAGTTCTGTCAACTGCTGACTTGATATTCTTCGGCTCTTTAAGCTTGTAGCAGGGCACCACATCGACCTCAACGCCCTTAACAACTCCATGAACGTAGGGATGCTCAGCATACCTGATTTCATAGCTGTCAAGAACCGCCTTTCCGATTTCAAGCCCCCTCTCTCTGAGCTCCTCCTTTGAAAATTCTTCCGGAAAGAGTAGAAAGACGTCTATCTCGAGGCTGCCTTTCAGCCACGTATTTCTCGCATAGCTGCCTACGAAAACGTACTCAACACCCAATTCGTCAAGTCTCCTTCTGAGCTCTTCCTCCGCCTCTCTTCCCTTCCTTACCTCTTCCTCGTCGGGAATGACCAGTTCGAGAGCTTTTTCAAGTATCTCCTCAACCTTCATTCGAATACCCTCAAATCCTTGTAAATCGGACCCTTCGGGGTTAAAATACTCTGCTTAAGCCTGAAGTCTCTTACCTCCATCTCGCCGAAGCTCTCGGAGGAGTACTTCCTTACGATGTCCGCAACCTCGGGATTTTTTCTCTTCACCCTTCCAACCGTTAGATGCGCTTTGAAGTCCTTGTCCCTTCTGAAACCGAGTTTTTTCAGCTTCTCATAGACCGAGTTTGCCAGCCTTGTAAGCTCACCCTCCTCCTTCACTCCAATCCACACAACCCTTGGAGAACCGGGATTCGGAAAAGCACCGACACCCTCGAAGGAAATCTTAAACGGCTGGAAGGTAACCTCCGAAAGTCTTTCCTCAATTCTTGCAAGCTTCTCCTCGCCCACCTCTCCGAGGAAAAGCAGCGTGATGTGCAGGTTTTCGGGTTCTACGGCCTTAACCCCGCTGACACCGGAGAGCTCCTTTAGGATTGGCTTAACCTTCTCCCTGATTGAGTCGTCCACATCAACCGCAACGAACAGTCTCATCAATCCGAATTCCTTGGCTGGATTATTAACCTTTGTATAAGGTAAATGACAATCAGAAGCATTGCAGCATTCATCAGAACCTTGTAAACTGTCGAATACTTCTGCCCTGCCCAAACGTCAATCATAACGTTTGCGGAAACGTACAGACCTACGAGAGACACAACAAGAGCAAAAAATAGGATTGCGAGGAGAATCTTCCTTACCGTCTCGCCTTCCTCCATAAGGCCACACCCGCAAGGGCCATCAGGGCAAAAACCACTTCAAACCCCGGCACCCCGCCACTTTTCGGAACGTATTCTGGCTCCACAGCCGTCACGAACTTCTCCGCCTCGAAGTCAACCTCCTTCTCAACCTCCCCTTTGGACAGCTTCTTAGTTGGAGCAAGGTTAAGCACATCAGCCCAGCTTTTCACGAGCTTACCGTTCCTCCAGACGTCCAGCTTAACCACGTAGTTGTAATCGTCTGGCACCTCAAATTCAGCCGAGACTATGTTGGTCTTACCCTTCTGAAGCGTCACGTTCTTCCAGCTCTCCCCCACAAGAACGTTTGAATCAGCCTGAAGAACCTTAATCCTCGCCACCACATCGTAGTCCTTCACACTCTCAACGTAGAACCTCGCTACAAAGCCAACACTCCCGTTTTTGACCGATGTCAGCAGGAAGTCCGAATCAACCAGCGATGCTTCGAGTTTCATGTCTTCAGATACGAGATTCCTGAGATTTCTGAGCGTTAGACGGTAGGAGTCGTAAATCCTGTCTCCAACCTGGAGATAAAGGACTATTTTGTAATCGCGAGTCTTTTCGAAGGGAATCGTTAATTCTGCCGTGAATCTTGACTCAGGACTCTTGAAAGTCTCTTCAAGCTCATTGAGCAGCAGATCAGTCTGAATGTCGTAAATTTTCGCCTTTATCGCGAACTCTTCCACGTTTTCCTTTCTCACTTCGGTGACAAAGGTTACGACTGCGTGGCTGTCATTGACGGCCTCAAGCTTCATGTCGATGTCTCCAAATCTCGCATAGCTCTCGAATTTCGATGCAGTGACTGCAACGGCAATGGCAGAGGCAATAATTATGACGATTGCTGCAACAACCACCTTTTCATTCATGTTGTTACTTGGTATCAATGAAATAAGAAGTTTTCGATTTCCTCAGCATTTCGGCAAGTTCTTCTGAGTAAGGAATAGGCAATCGCCTTCCCGAAGGTAATCTAAGGATGATTTCGTCTTTTTCAATCTCAAATTTGATTTTTTGCCACTCAAAGAGGTATCCGTCAATCACTAAACCTTTGTCTGCAACAAATATTCTTTCGGATTTTAGTCCTGCATTGGCCCCTCCAAAGCTGAGAGAATCCTCTACAACCACCTCTCCAATCACTTCCACCTCTAAAGTTTCCGTTTTATCCGTAATTTCGCTTATAAATGGAACGGCCAGAAGGGCGATTAGAATTCCCAACCCAGCAGCCATCACAGCGGAAAAAACCTCAATGGCAGAATTGGCATGAGGTATTAGAACCGCAAGACCTAAAATGGAGGTGTATAAAGCTGCGAAAACAGCGGCAACCTTTGCTCCCCACCCAACACTGCAGCTCTTAACCATTCTACGCTGACAGAGAATAGCAAAAATTAGGATAAAAATCTTTTGAGAATTCTAAGCACGATTTCAGTCTCCCCGTCAAGCTCCTCTTCAAGGAACACGTGCCTCAAAACAACCCTCGCAAGGTACTTCTCCACAAGCTCTGCCGTCTCCGCATCCAAGCGTGCTGAATCGTAGCTCTCAACTACCTCAGCTATCAGGTCCCTCAAACTCCTCGACCTCCTCCGCCGATACCTTCTTCAGCAGCTCAAGACTCACAACCCACACTCCAGAAATCATAAAAATAATTTGACATCTAATCAAATAAATATGTTTTGGTTGGCTCGCACTTCCACCGCTGCCTCAAAGCGTCAAGCTGGGGGATGAGGGCTTTGTCAGGAATGAAGGTTCTGAAGAGGACGAAGCCGTGCTCATCCTTTGCTCTGACCACAATGGCATCTGTTTTAACTTCAGTGCCCTCTTTCACCAGCAAAATCTTGGCCATCCCTTTAACCTGACGGTCGTTGATGGTGAAGAAGTTGTTTGTGAAGGAATCGTAGAAGGAGACGGACCAGTAAGTGTTCTCAGGAACTTTTGCTTCAATCAGCAAAGGCCCCTCGGAGACGTCGTAGATGCAGAAGGAGTAAAGCAGGTTGGGGCTTGGCAGAACGACGGTTCTCTGGCTTGAGTTTATTGGAGGTGCGTGGTAGATTTTGTTCTCTTCGTAGCCTGCCGAGGTTGTTGTGTAGAAGTAGAAAACCATTATCAGCTTGGGAAGGAAGGCTACAAAGGCGATGTGAGCGATGATGGCGGAAATTGCGAAGACTGCGATATACTTCCTCATCTGCACCCCTCCAGAATAATTTCTGGCAGCTGGACTGACTGCGGGCTCTCGTAAACGATTTGTTCGGGATTGTAAAGCCTCAGGACGAGAATGAAGTTCCCTTCACCCCTCAGAGGAATCCAGCTGCCCTCCCGATGCCTCTGAGAGAGCTTCACAACCCACTTCCCGTCACTCCACTTCACACTCTCTCCAGTCACTGCATAGATGTCGTATTCGTTGGGAATGAGAAAGTGGTCAGAGCCGTAAACGGTGATGCTCCACCATCTCGCTGGAAACTTTCCTCCCTCAATTCTGTAGTCGCAGTTTAGCCTCAGGGGCTGATTGCTGCTATCCGTTGTTGCGATAAAGTAAACAGCCTCAGACCTGTTGAGGGCGAAAAGGGCGTGGATGGCAATGGCAGCTCTGGTGTAGATGTCGGCCTTTTCAGAGCCTGCAAGCAAGTTAGTCTCCCACGGACCGTTTTTCACGCTGAAAAGGTCTGCGATGTAATCAACGGCGTAGTAGGCTGTAATCACTCCGAATGCAATGCCTGCGATGGCAGCGAGAATCAGCCACTTCACAATTCTCCTATTCAAAAATCCTTATAAATATTACTGACAAATTGCTTTACATTCTACCATCCCGTGTCAGCAAACCGCACGATGTGGGATTGGTATGGCTAGAGCAATCGACAGAAAGATCGCAAGCACGAGTCTGTTCGCCAGCCTCAATTTATCCATGCTCCCTCTCCTAAGAAACACCAACAAAAGCCATAAACAAGCCCGAAGAGGCGACGTTCGCAGCGATCCACGTTGCTGCGAGATGCCTTCTGCTCGCATTAACGAGGGCGAGGGACGAGGTGAGGGCTAAAGCTAATCCTTCCAGGATACAAAGAGATGTTAGTATCACAACGCCGAGGTACGCTGGAATGCCGACGAATAGCCTTAGACCTTGAATGGATGTAAAGTCGATTGCCACAAAGGAGAGTGTTACTGGGATGAACGCCTTCTCCTTAACCTCCACCCCAAAAATCCGTGAGTACAGCAGCAAGAGCGTAGCGTTGAGGGCGTAGGATAGCGAAACAACGAAGGCGACATATTCCGGGAAGGACGAGAAGCTGTTGGGAGGAATTAAAAAATTGAAGAACATAAGCCCTCAGATGTACATGTTGCAGTTGCCCACTTCCCTGTCCAGATCGCAGAACCATGCAGCGCTGTTCGCTTCAATCCTCGCCTCGTGTGCCGTCCTTTTCTGGTAATTTGCATCGGAGTTTCCTGTCACGTGATCCCAGAATACGTCGGCCCAAGTTCTACAGGTTGGCAATCCGAAAGCATCGTAGTCGTGTATGCTCCCCGAAGCGCCAATAACGCACTCAACCCCCTTCCTCGCGAGGACGTTTGCCAGCGAATTCGGGTTTTCGTTTGCCGCGTAGCAGGCTTGAATCACGAAAAGCCGAGTCCGTAAGCCGTATACTGCGTGGTGGTAGCAGTACCAGAGCTCTGGGTGTTTACCTGTTCCCTTAACAACTATGCACTCTCCCTTTCCGTATCCTCCGCCCTCCTTGTTTCCGTGACCGGAATAAAACACAGCCTCGTAGTTTCTAAGAATTTGATTTACAGCGTTTGTGTTGTCTACAACGCCAAAGTCATCAACATCAGGATCCCAATTCTTTTCCATCGAATTTTTTGCAGCGTTCGTGTTATCTTTAACCCACCAATCACCCGCTCTAAACACCGCTCCCTGATCGTTATCCACACCAACCACCATTCCAAGCAGCCCACTCTGAACTAACTGAAACCACCTCCGTCCGCCTAACACCTGTATGGTGGCATGCCGCAGAAGTGCGGAACGAAGAAAATTGCAACCACCAAGGTGGAAATGGAGTTGGCGAGCATCCACGAAATCACCAGATGCTTCCTGTTGACCTTCGTAAAAGCGAAGGATGCGGAATATCCAAGAATTATCCCGCCAACGATCGCATCAAGCGCTCCAAGCTCTCCTCTGTATCTCGCCAGCTCGTCCATCAGTCTCCAGTCCCCCCACAGCCAGTAGGGCATGCTTACTATGCCCCAGCTAACGAGCCCACCAGCCAACATGGCGGCGAAGTCGAGTGGAACGAGCAGCATAGTCACGATCGGGAATTTGATCTTATCCACTTTTGATTTCGTTATCAAAGCGTATGCAGCAAGGAAGATTGCGTTTGTGGCGTAGGAGTTGATAATAAAGCTGAAATCGCCGAGTCCCGGATAGTAGGGGATGTAAAAAATGAAGAGCATGCTATCAAATGTAGAAGTTGCAGTCTCCCCTCTCAACGTCGAGGTTGCAGTTCCTTGGTATCCAACCAAATAGGTTGTTAGTTTCAATCCTCGCTTCGTGTGGTGTCCTCCTGTACCCCGCATCTACATTGCCCGTTACTCTGTCCCAGAAGGCGTCAGCCCAAGCGGCACATGGTGACCAGTAGTTGTAGTCGTACAACTCCCCATCATCAGCGATAACGCACCTAACCCATTTCTCTACCAGCCACTCAGCCAGTCCATTGCCCGCATAGCAGGCTGAGACAACGAAGAGCCTCGTTTGTCTGCCGTATGCAACATCTTTCGAGCAGAAGTTGATCTTGTTGCTGTTCTTCTCACCTTTAATCAGAATGCAGTAGTTGCTTCCGTGTCCAGAATAATACACCGCCTCATTTTCCTCAAGTATCTGGTTTACAATGTGAGCGCATCCACTCTCACTGGAGCAGTCTAAAACGTCTCTGTTGTCCACGTTGCTATCCCACGGATAGTCTTTTGGTCTGTTTTTCTCCATCGAGCTTTCAGCAGCCTTTATATCATCCCAACATTTCGGATCGTCCACTCTGAAAACTGCCCCTTGGTTGTTGTCTACACCTTTAACGGAAGTCCTAAGAAAACCGTCATTCTCAAGACCCATCCCGCCCAACTTCCATCCAAGCTCGCTGAAGTTGATGTTTGTTTTGTATTTTTGCATAACCACCTTCAAAATTTCTTCGCCAACCTCTTTCTCGTTCTCCAAACTTATGATCCTGCTCGGCTTTGGCGTAACCCACACCACACCAACGTCAGGAATGAACATCACACCCCCCTTCATGTTCTCCTTCATTATTTCCAACCTCTTCTTAATTCTCGGATTGAGATCAAACTTGAAATCACTCACCGGCATCTTCCTGAACGCTGCAATCTTACCAATCATCCTGTTAATTACCACATAGCAATCTTCGCCGAAAACGGGGATACTGTTTCCCTCCCCGCGTACAGCTCAACAGAGGGCTTTGCGGTTGCCGTACGCTCAGCATTACCAAAACCAGCAGCACCGCAGCAATCCTTACCATGCCACAACACCTCTTAGCTCATGATACACAATGTCTAACAAAACTTAAATTTTTCGGTGCCAGTTTTTAACTTTTTAACATTAACATCTGAATTCCGCATCCGACAAAAATCTCATGAGACCATCTGCTCCAAGTCCTCTCTCGTTATCCTGTTCCTCCTTTCCTGATCTTTCCACAGCTTTCTGAAGTGGTAGAAGTATTCATACAGCTCCAACTCATCTCTGCAGAACACGATTACGTGCTTTTCAATCACTTCAATTTTCATGTATAGGGGGAGTTCCTCAAAAAGCCAGACGTCGTATTTCTTCCCCACCACATCGACTCTCTTGAAAACCTCCCTGATGTCATATCCCTCCGGCGAGACGATGCAAACGTCAATGTCTCTGCTTGAACTGCAATCTACCGCCGAGCCAAACAGGAGGACAGCAAGAACATCGTCTTTCAGGAACTCAAAGTCCCTATAAATTACATCTTTTTTCTCAGCCACGACTTCATCACCTTCACAAATTCCTGAAGGCACGGAATGATCTCCTCTATTGAGTTGAGGGCAATTCTATCATCAAGTCCATTGTAGCGGTGAACCAGCCTGTTTCTAAGCCCATTCGCAACTTTTAAACATTCTGAAATATTTTTATCAACCATCTCCCCCCATTTCTGGAAGTTGGTGTAATCGTCTTTTGGGGGAACGCCAGAATCTCTAAGAAACATCGCCACAAGATCGCATGCAGCTTCAACAGCCTCCTGAGCAGCTTTATAAACTGCCAGTCTCGACTTTTTGTCAACTTTTGCCTCCTCAATCCAGTTCAGAATGTCACCAACTCTCTCCTCAATGTGTCCAAACTTGTCGAGATATCTGGCAATCCTCTTTTCGTCCACAGTTCAACTGTGACACAGTCATATATTACTGTTTTCCGTTATTGGGTCGGTATTTCTTGACATCATCGTTCAGAAGTTGAATGAAATTAACGCACTTATCGCCCCTGTAATCGTATCTCAGAATTTCGTTCGCATAGCCATCCTTCGTGTATCCTCCGAAAATGTAGATGTACTCGCCCCCGACAGCCACCGCCTGACCCCTTGCAACTGGAAGCTTGGTCCTCATCTCGCACAGCTCTCCTGTTTTCGGGTTAAATCTGATGATCTCATCCTTCGTTTCTGCGATTCCGCTGCTACCGCCGATGGCGAAGATGTAGCCATCCGCCACCGTAGCAGCTCTGACCCACACTCTGTCGGTGAAGGCTATCCACTTAAATCCTCCCATGGGGTCGAAGCTTGCAACCCCTTCGCCACAGAAAAAGTATGCTTTGCCGCCGTACCAAACGACCGAGTGAACACATCCTCCCGGATGCTCGATGGGGCAAGAAACATCCAATTTCGCAAAGCTTTCGTTGCTCGGATAAAAGGCGTAAACCTCGCATCTCTCGCTGTTGTTCAGGAAGATGTAAACCCTACTATCTCCCCACACCGCTGCCACGTCGGAGGTTGGATGGGGAAGAGATGCGTTTAGAACTCTTAACCTCTCCAATTTTGGGTTGAAGCTCAGTATCTGATCTGTGGGGGAATACTTTCCGTTCTCGAAGACAGTTCCGCCGAAGATTAGAATCTCCTCTCCATCCCACACCGCCGCCTCCCTCTGACTGAAATCCTCACTGCTGAGAAGAATCTCCAGACGATTTGGAGGGTGGAATTCTGCAAAGGATGTTCCGTCAACAGTCCCCAAACCGAGGTAAACCCTATCTTCCGCCTTCACACTCCACCAGACGTACACGATAGACTCATCAGCTATTTTGCCGAGACTTGTAATCTTGTCTCCTTCATCAGTCACGCAGCAGCAAAGCAGTGCAATTGCGATGAGCAGAAGTGGCTGCGGTTTCAT
>LDZQ01000396.1_pt1 | contig 18425 bp, 16 predicted proteins | sample 615361 | NCBI WGS metagenome assembly LDZQ01 (sample SAMN03408297, study PRJNA278302) | terrestrial metagenome | isolation source: oil reservoir sample I2 | place: USA: Alaska, North Slope, Ivishak formation | collected 2013 | reverse complement strand
GGTTTCCATTCCTCTTAGATTCGATTGAAACCCATTTTTACTTTATTCTATCAAAAGTTGCTGCTGAGTTTCAAGGGCACTCTGTTCACCGGCGAAGTAACCTTAAGTGTCACGATTGCTGGAGGAACAAGAAAAACAGGTCTTCTTATTTCATTTCAAACCTCTCGATATTTTTCATTTATCCGAGGTTTACAGCCATCAACGCGATGTTCGTCGTTAATGTTGACAACTGACGCATATGCTTGTGAAATTTCACTATTGCTGCTTTTCGTCGTTTTTCAGAGACTTAATGTTGTCCTCGCTGCTGAATACTGTGGATCACTTCACAAATGAGAATCAATTTAACATCACATCGCTTTTTTCCCATCCTTGAGCTTATTCTCAAACAGAGATCCACATTCATTCGTTAAAGATTGCTTCACTATTAAGAAAATGTTGCGCACGCAAGGACTCATTTTTGCTACACAATCATCGTTTCCTCACGCCTCTGAAAACCTGTTAGATCGTTATACCAGTATGACAAGTTGTCCTTTGTGATCACTACGAAACCATTCTCTACAATAAGAGCTCCCGTTAGTTCCTCTCTGTTTGCTCGAACCTCTATCGTATACAACGACATCTTTTGGAGCAATTTTTTGATCGACGCAAGTTTTTCAAATTTTCCGAGAGTGCTGTTTCTCAGAAACGAATTGAACTGTTCCCTAAGTTGTACCGCGTGATCGTCGTATTCGATATAGATGGGTACAGTTTCGGATTTATCTTCGATGAGTTGAAAGGTGGCCACTTCTTCGAACTTCAATGATTTAAAAGAGCCCATTAGATTCTCCTTGTCAGTGTTGCCACGATTCTCGATCGCTCTAAAGTATCTCTGCACCAACTCAGAGAATTCCTTTTCTTCGTATGTTTGCTTGTCAGACACCACTTCTTCCGTTATTTTCAACAAGAAAGAATCGTACACATACGAAGCGAGGCTCCTGCTTCCTTTCGGTCCTATCACTGTGTACACATCAACGTCTCCAATCGGCTTTTCAAAAGTCCGGTTACATCGTCCGGCTGCTTGTATAATACTGTCCAAAGGGGCATAGTCTCTAATAACTTTATCAAAGGATATGTCCACGCCGGCCTCGATTACCTGTGTACTCACACAGATCAACGGTCCATGGACAAACTCTTTCATTATTTTCAGCCGTTCTAATCTCTGCTTTGGTATCACGTTGGACGACAGATAGAAAAGATTTTCCAAACCAGACTCCTTGAGAACACGTTCAAAAATCTCCTTTGAATGCTTTATCGTGTTCAAGACGATAAGAAGTTTTTTGCCGCTTTTCACGGATTCTCCCACTTCACGTGTTACAACGTTGAAGAATTCCTCATACTCTATCTCCCCATGAAAATGTATTTTCGTACGATTGAGATCTGCACTGTAGACCCCTTTCACAAGGCCCTTCGCATTTTTCAACAGCGCTGGGCGAGTAGCCGTGGAAAGGATCACAGTACTACCAAACTCAGTGAGCTCGGTCAGAATTCTTGAAATCGGGTCCCAGTATTTGTGTGGTATCGATTGCACTTCGTCTAAGATGATCACAGAATTCAACAGCTTGTAGAAAAACGGTATCCTCCTGTTTGTGAACAGTGATTCAAAGAGAGAAACAAATGTCGTTACCACCATCTGCGTGTGCCAGTTTTCTACTATTACACGCTGTATTGATGGTTGCTCGTATTCCTTGCCCCTGAACGGCTGGTCCGCCAGATGATGGTAAGGCAAAAGAACGGTGGCGTCGTGGTTGACTTCGTCCAGTATCTTGTACATCAAATCGGTTGTCTGATCTATTATGCTTATGAAAGGCAGCGCATATACGATTACAGAATTTCTCCGTGCCATAGATAGTGCCACCTTTATGTTTGCCAAGGTCTTTCCCAGGCCCGTTGGGGCAGTAATGGAGAGAATCCTGCTGTCAATTTCTTTGAGTGATTGATCTATCTCCTGGTGGAATTTCCGACGCAACGGATAGATTTGACTATCCTTCGGTATTTTTGCGACATAGTTCTCAATCAAGTCGATGGTGATCTTTGGTTCTATTTCTATGACCATATCTTTCAGTGCGGCGTCCTCACGGTCAGAGCTTGTCACGATGGAGGCCAATGTGTGTAACAGGATGTAGTCCTTGAGTGTGAAATCAGCAAAGAAATTGAGCTTTGAAATCTGGACTTTGGCTTTTTGCCATATATCTTTGACATCTATATGCGACAAACGACTATCCGTTTGATCCTCAAGCCATTCGACGAAATCCTTGGGAATCGACTGAAACTGTTTCTCCAGCTTGCTCAAATTCTCGTCCATGAAGCCGAAATTGGTAAGACGGTCATGGTGATGCCTAACAACAAAATAGCCGAAAGCGGCGAGTTTATGGTCGAACCCATTATTCAGCAAGACGTGATATGTCACTAAGGAAGAAAGGGGGGCGTGTGTTACATGCCCCCGCTCGGGATGGATTATGTAATCTTGAAATTCTTCAGCTGCTTTTGCGAAGTCGTGGCACATGCTGCAAATTCGAACCAACTTCAGAGCCTTCTCTCTACTGATACCGAAGGGCTCCCAGTAAATTTCCTCGGCCTTCTTCGAAGCCCTTTGCGTTGTACCAACAAGATGATTCAGCAAGAGCCTGTCAGGATGAGATTTCAGTCTATCCAACATACGTTTTCACCGAGCTCCCTTATAGCATAGATCGGCTCGTTATACTGCAACACCTTGATTGGTAGCGCGTTTTTTTCAACCCAGTACGAAGCAAAGACTGTGGGTTTTCGTTTGTTATCCATATTCAGCGTCATTCGTTCTTGGATGAACACTTGCTCAGCTTTTGGAAATATCTTCGTGCCATCTAAAATCTTGATCACGGTGTGCACCTCTAACGGTGGTGATACTGAGGCAGCTTCGAACGATCCTACATACCTGAAATCTGCTATCATCTGCGCTTGGCCAAGATATGGTGTGAAAACACAAATCTTGTTCTGCAGATAACGCTGGAGCTCTTCATATTTCTCGAACTCTGACACGTATATTCTGTAAGCTGGGTCCTTGATCAGTTCCAAGAGAATTTGCGTTCTTGGATTTTTCTGTCCACTCTTGGTTTCCACGTAATTCGTCGCTATGTTTATTTTTCTGACCGGGTTCAATAGCCTTACGGCAAAATGCGCACTATCAAAGGATCTCAGATGTTCACTGCTGTCGCTCGTTGGGTTACATATGCCCAATATAGCCCCCAACAGTCCACAAATTGCAGTTCTTGGAGGAAAACAGTACGAAGTCGAGCTGGTTGTTGTGTAGCTCCTTCTGAACAGGGCATACTTTCCAAAGACATCAAAAACCAAAACCTTCATGATAGATTCACTACCTCGATCTCCATTCCTGTCAGCTCATCGACAAGCCTAATCGGAGCGCCATCCTTCAAAACTACAAGTCGATCACTCTGTTTGAGCTCGATTCGATCTATTCGATCCTTGTTCTGGTTGAGTTTTTCAAGAAGTCGATCAACCTTCAACTGAACTTCCGATATGTCCCTGATGCTTTTTTCATCGACAGCACACTGAAGCTCCAAATAAGAATCAAGCTCGCCGATGTGATAGTTCATACCTTCCTTGTAGACTATTCTCATCAGAAGCCTTGGATTGTGTTCCATCTTAGAGCGGGTGATCAGGTTCTTCGTGCCATCCCAAATGGCTTTCAGAAGTTTTTGCATGTCTTCTTCAGTTGCTCCGGTAATCTTAGCGGCGTTTTCGTTCGCGATACCGTAGAAAGCTATCAGAGAATAAGGTATCAAATACTCCTCCCTGAAGCTTCGCTGTTGTGCCTGAGCTTGACTCGTGAAAGCTGCTGTGCCCTGTTGGAAAACCACCTTGACCGCATGAAGCGATGTGCCAGGTCTGAACTGCACCGGGCCGGTGTAAGATGTGTCAGCTTGCTTTGATATCGGAATCACCGCGCCAAACAATCTGACGTCCAAGCATTTCAATGCGTCTTCTTTCTTCTCAATGTCAAGGTCTTTGCGACGTTCATCAGGACTCACAGCTTCACCAGATACCCAAATGGTCTCTCCCCAAGACAGCCATTCGTCTCTGATTGTTCTTTTAAGCCTCACGTCAGTTACAATACATCTTTCGGTTTCTTCGTCTATCCTCGGCTTGTTTTCATCCAGTGGATCTCCGTTAGGATTCGCCCACTTGACATCGTACAAGAAGAGAATTTCAGACCTGTTCTTCATTTTCCACAACCTCCTCAACCTCAGCTTTAAAAGGTTCTTTGTTCGAGTAAGCCAGTCCGAGGGTGAAAACAAAATTAAGTTCATCAATGGCGATGTTTCGTTCATTAGACGACAAATAGTATTCCGCGGCAGCCTTCATGATCAGGTCCGTCCTCTGCCCGTAACTCCTGTACTGCTCGAGCTTGTTCCGAATTTCCGGTAAAAGACCTTGAACGTCTCGTATGTTCATCTTGAGACCCTTCAGCTTGCTGAAGAACGGTGCCGCCTGACGTTTGACGTACTGGACAGCCAGGACCTTTCCGGCAAGAACCCCTGTCAAAAAAACTGCCCTCTTCCACGGCTTGTTGAAAAACTCCGGATACTTTTCGAAAAATCCGTTCAGCTCGTTGTTATTCACCAATTCCACCTCCTTTCTCGTATGGAAAACCCCTATCTGGTTTAGAAACAAGATAGCCGCAAAACTCAAATAACTGAGTGTACGCCATCCTGGTTCTCCTGAATCTTCTTGCAGAGCCTTCCTGATTTTTCGCATACAGTACCAGAGGAATCTATGCGGATTGTAAGTTTCCCCATAAAAGATCGATCTTATCAACTGAAAATACTCTTTTCTTGCTTCACTCCTCGAATTCGGTTTTTCGTACAGTTCCCACAGCAATCTAAGCGTCGGTTCGGGCAAATTTTCGATGTTTGTCCTCCTCGCGGCTTCTCTTCTTTCTGTGACCAGCTTCCTGAGCCTTGTGGGAGATACTTCGGTCAAGTGCAGCTCTATCCTTTGCTGGTTCTTATTTATGTCCATGAAAAGAAAATCGTAATGAACGATTTCATCCTGATCAGCGAGAGCCGTTTCGATCTCTTCTTCATTTCGAGCAAAATCTTTCAATGTCACTGAATTTTCCTTCACTTTCTCGATCACACGCCTCAGGATTGAGTCGTCTTTGTTTATCAGTGAAGGGATCAACCAGATGGTGTTTCCGAGAAAGTCGAACTTGAGATCTTGGGTCACGACGTTTGCTCCGTTTTGGAGGTTTGTTTTACAATCTTCGCAAATTGGTAAAATCTTTATGGCGTCCTCCTTCTTCAAATTCGGGCAGAATCCAGGTTTGTCAAACGTTGCAAACTTGAAAACCTCGTTGACAGTTGCAGAAACGACTTTTGATCTGCCACAAAAGTGGCAAATGCCTTCAACCCCAGTGCTGATGGTTTTTTCGAGAGCTCTCCTGACGAAAACTTCTCTCAATGGTTCGTATTCTGCGGGTTTTAGCTCTTCATTGCCTTTCAACAAGATTATGGTGAGGTACGTGCTTTTTTCAGACATGCTTGCGATCTGTTCCTCGATGTCTTTGATAATCCTTTCATAGTTTTCAGCGAGGAGTTTTTCCAGGTCCTTCGTTGCTTCCTCGCCTTGAAAAAACCTTTGAAATCTCTGGAAGGTTTTCTCAATGTTTTTTCTTATCTCTTCCGGTTTGTTGCGGCCCACGGACAGAGTCACTGTTGGTGATTTTCCTGAAACATTTCCCATTTGATCTGTGTAAAGTAGCAGATGTACTTGATCCGAACGTGGTGTCTCAAGAACTACAACACCTTTGTACTCAATCGGTTCCAAACCGACGCGCAAAGCCAACCCGGTACCGTGCTTAATCGGCTTTGTGAAATTCCGATATAAGTCTGTGTGTTTCATGAGACGACCTATTTCTATGACCTTCGTTAACACGCGGTTCACCCCCATCAATACATGAAATTCGTTATACCCTTTTCAAGACCAAGTACCTCAAGATCGATCAAAGCTCTGTCTTTGACTTTGTAGAACCTGACGGAATCTTTAGATTTTTCGATGCTCCTCTGAAGCTCCGATTTCAGTTTCTCGAATTTGGCCTCGGTTATCCCACCTTCAAAAACGGAGTTTTGAACCCAGTTTAGGTACTTTCTACATATTTTCAGAATCCTGCCGACGCGTTCTTGTTCGACGTCATAGGTGACTATAACGTACACAATAATCACCCCTCATAAGGTTCGTACTCTTCATCCTCCAAGATGTGCTTTTCCACCTTGTAGGCTTCCATTCTTATCAGCGACCGATACGAAACTTGTCTTTTCAGCCTCGAGTGGTACAGTGTGCTTTTGAGCTTCTCCTCAAAACTCTGAATCAGCAGTTTCTTTGCGTTCTCTTTCAGAGACACACCACCAGTTATTTGGTGAAAATCTGTCAACTTGATTTGCCTTCTGTTGATCAGTGCAAGTATCAGTCTGTCTACGATGATGGGTTTGAAGATCTCGGCTATGTCAAGATTTAAAGTGAATCTTCTGTTGTTGGTTGAATGCAAATAGCCGATTCTTGGGTCAAGATGAGTTCTGTATATCTGTGACAGAACCGTAGCGTAAAGTAGGCTGTTTGCAAAGCTCATAAGTGCGTTCAATTCGTTTTCCGGGGGTCTCTTAGTGCGGGAACCAAATTCAAAATCGTCCGATTTGATCATCTGATCAAAGCAGCTGTAATATATTTCGCGTGCATTTCCCTCGAGGGCCATCAACTGATCTATTTCGGAGCACACGATCAAGTTGTCAATGTGGGCTCTTATACTTTCAATTTTCCCAGTGAATTGATCGTTGTCGTTGCGCTTTTTCAAAGTATTGATGATGTTAGACAGAGCACCACTCACGAACATTCGTGCCAGAAAGAGTCTCTTGTCCTTATCCAAGTAATGTTCGGCTTGTTTGAGTATCACAAGGCCAGAATTGAGAAACTCTCTCGGGTAGTAGCTTCCAACGTAATATCCAAAATGGTTAAAGAAGTGTACTATTATCTGTTTTTTGGTCAAAAACTCGAGCAGCTTCTTGTTTAACTCGACTTCGGAAAAGATGTTTATCTCTGAAACGTTTTCTACCGGTATATGCTTTTTTCCATGACTGGTTTCAAGTACAATCGTGTTCTCTTTGCGCTTCAGGATACCATCAGAAAAAACATAAATTGGTTCCGCCATGAGATCACCTCAGGACCAGCAGAATTCTTGATACCCACACTTGGAGCAAAAAGATATCCTTTTCTTCTGTGGAGGTCTTGGTAAAGAAATTATTCTTTCGGCTTTATCAATGGCTTCATTCAGTTCCACAGCGGACTGTTCGTCGAGTACGACGATTACTTGCTTTTTCTCTTTTGGGATCAGTATCTTTCCGGTGGCGTTGACTCCTCTTTTCTTCATTTCACTCAGATAGTAAAGTAACTGAATACGAGCACCTTTAAGAAACTTCGATGACTTTTTGATTTCGCCGACGATAATCATTTGTCCTTGCTCGTAGATCATGTCTATCTTCATGCCTGGTAAAGATATTTCCCTGATCTGATTGTTCTTGTAGCTCTCCGTGTGTATCCATCTTCCTATTTCTATGAAGGGGTTGTACTGATCTGGCTCTATGTTTTTAGCTATCAACCATGCTTCTCTGTCACAGACAGTTGAGCTCAGCAGAACCGTCCCTGTGACTACGAGAATCACTGCGTGCCTGAATCAAAGAGTTTCTTGACGGGTGTTTCTGAAATTAAAGGTGCCACCATTCCAAATCCGAGGCTGTTCCTTTCTCCGAAACCTGCCTCATAACCGATTTTTATTAGTCTGCTGTCGCCTCTTGCTTTGAATGGGAAAACCGTCCCCTTTATCTTTATTCCCCTTATGTCTATAAGTTTGGTGATCCTCTCTCGTTTCCGTATGTAATCCCAGTCTGGTTCTATTGAAAGTTGCGGGTCAAGTTTTTCCCCATAGAAAGCTTCGTACTTCTTGACCAAATTCTTGACCAGTGTCGATTCGAATTCTTCGTCACCTGGCATAAGGTACTTATGATAGATCTTTCCATTCCGATCAACAGGAATACTCACGACGAGAGGTGAAAGCACGAAGAACTCTGCGTACCCTTCAAAGTTAGGCTCGCGCAAGAGATTGATCTGCTCGATTGGAAAAAAGGTTCCCTCTATCTCTATCTGTGGTACCTGTATGAGAGACGAGAAAAAGTTCATGATGAACTCTTCGCTAACAGAGGATATGTACCACCTACCTCTCGCAGGCCATAATAAAAGTGAGCCAAACCTTACGGCCGATTTTTCAAAAAACAACTGCGAAAAGGTGAAAAGCTTGAATCCTTTGTATCCCTTTTCATGTAAGAACGAGCCGAAATTCCTGTCAACGTGCCTCAGCCTTTTGTAGATAAAGGAACACAGTTGATACTGGTAGTTTATTGGGATAGAGGCTGTAGGAGTCTTGAACACGATTTCTATTCTCATATGTTCCCCCCACTGACTGAATGCCGTACGAATTTAATTTTATCACAACATTTCCTAAACATAACAATCATCGCTTCAACCTGAGATCTGTATGAAAAGTCCTTTGCTCATGGAAGTTTTTAACAGTATCTGTAGTGCGCGTTCATTCTTCAAAAATCCATCTATTTTTACTACTAATATTGAGTCTTCAAAACTCCGACAGCCAAGAGTGTTTTGCCTGCGGGAAAAGACACAGACTTTCCCTTGCAGATAGAGTTATTAAGTGCGGATGTGGTTGGAACTGCGATAGGGATGTTAATGTTGAGGTGGAAAGCCCACTACTTCAGTAGTGGGAAAAGGTCACCTTCAATCCTTGACGGCAGTATCCCGCCTGCTTTTCCAGCTTTTGAAGTATAAAAACGCCGTCAAAAATGCCGGTCCACTGATGGTCAGAATCGAAAGGATTGGATCATCCCATGATACTTCCTCTCTGAAAAGAACGTTGTAAGTGACAAAAACGATGAACAGCAGACCGACCACAAGAAAGGTGATAGCGCCCACGAGATCTCTCTTCCATGCCAGGAGAACCGGAACGAGCAGCGCAAAGACAGGAATATTGTGGATGAGAAATCCTATGAACGTCTCTGCCGTGCTTCGTCCTTCTTCAAAGACATCAAAAGAGAGCATAAAAAGGAAAAGCAGAAACAAGATAGAAAGCAATCTCGGCAGCCAAAATACTAGTCCTTTCTTCAAAGCGGTTCACCTCCAAGTAAATGGATCGTCCAAACGATTATACTCGCATCGATTTTTCTCGCCAAAAGGAACCTGAATGTGTTCCAATTCAAAGCTGGAAAGAAAATAGCGAATAGTGCAGAAGACTTCAAGGTTCGAGACGGACCGTCATTGATCTGTCGAGCGAGAAGGTTACAGCGTATAGAGATTCTGAGCGCCACAGACAGTAACAAGAGAAAGAGAAAGATAAGAAGAGCAATATGGCGAAAAAGATCGATGGGCGCTGATGATCGTCCGAAGCTGGGTGAAATTGTCAACGAAGTGTGTTTTTGGACCTTGACTGTATGGAGACAATGGGGTATGTTAGTTGCAGGATGCAATCAACTAATAGGAGGCGATCCACATCAACGAGTTACAACATTCAATTCTGAGCGTTCTTGCGAAAGAACACGAATCCACGGCACGGCAAATCGGCGCGATCCTTTCAGTTGATGAATCGACAGTTTCGAGGAATCTAAGACCTTTGCTTCAACAGAGGATCGTTGTGGTGAAGGGCTATCTTCCCGCCACACAGTTTGGTGGCAGAAAGACGCGTGTGCTATCGCTCAATCCAGGTTGGCTCAGGGTGCTGGGTGTTTCTGTGGAACAGGGTGAGGTCTGCTGGGCTCTGGCGGACTTCGCATCGAACGTTGTTTCGTGTGAAAAGCGCACCGTTGATGTGAATCAGAAAAATCTGGTTCAGTTACTGAGACAGATTTTCGAATCTGCCGGTCAGTTCGACGCCGCCGCTATAGCAATGCCGGGTCTGATCGATTCAACCGCGAACACCGTGGTCATCTCTCAGGCGCTCGAGCTGAAAAACTTCGTCCTCGACGGCCTGATAGAAAAACCCTTCCTTTTGATCAACGATGCCAACGCGGCCGCGGCGAATTATCTGAGCAGGGCGAAGAACTTGGTGTACTTCTTGCTCTCAATACCGTACGAGCTTTCAAAGCCCGTTGGGCTCGGCGCGGGTTTGATCATCGGCAGAAAAATCTATGAAGGCAGCAACCATTCCGCGGGTGAGCTCGGTGAAGGAGTGCCACTCACGCGAAAAAACGTGAGTCTGGAAGATCTCGAGAAAGACCCCGCAGTCCTTTTCGAAGACGAAGAGACTCTGGATCAGTTCGTTGAAAACACTGCATTCAAGATCGCGACGGCCATCAACCTTGTCGATCCCGAGCTGTTCGCTCTTGGTGGAGACTTCAAACTTCTGCCCGAAACGATTCTGCGACGCATCGTTCGAAGGGTGGAAGAGCAGGTCACGGTGAGAAAGGTTAAGACGCTGAACTGGCAGATCGACGAGAACGGTTCGAGAACCGTTGCAACCGGTGCCGTAAGAGCCTTCTACGAACGATTCTTCAGCGATCTCAATTTCGCGCGCCACGTGATCGACAGAAAGGGTGCAGGATTATGAACTTTGCAAAGCTTCTCTTCTGTGGTGTGTCCAGTCTGGAGGATCTGCACGCCGTGCTCGATCTCAAAGCTGGCGGAATTCTCATCTATCCCGGACTGTTTGAAGACGTCTCACAGTTTGTGGAGGCCATGAATCTTCTCAACGGGCGCAAAGTCTTCGTCTCCTGCGATCACGAGGGAGGTCAGCTCGAAACCGTGCCGTTCGTGCCACCTTCACCGGGAAATCTGCTTCTGGGCAGAACTGAAACGAGGTTCGTGCGAAACTACTGCGAGATGGCGGGAAAGTTCCTCAAAGGTTTGGGATTCAACAGCGTCTTCGCACCCGTGCTCGATGTGAAGAGACCTTACTCGAACGCCGTGGTGGGGTATCGCAGCTTTGGGGAAGAGCCGAAGCTCGTTGCCAAGATGGCCAGAGCATCCATCCAGGGTTACAGAGCGGCTGGCCTGTTTTCGTGCGCGAAGCATTTTCCTGGGCATGGAAGATCCAGAAAGGACAGCCACGAAGAGCTCGAAACCATCGAGGTGAGCATCGAAGAACTCCAGGAGGACCTGTTTCCGTTCAAAGAGGCGATCGACGAAAAAGTTGACTTCGTCATGCTGGCGCACTTAGTTTACAGTTCACTCGATACGAAACCCGCTTCGATTTCGAGAAAAGTCGTTCGAGAAATTCTCAGAGAACAGCTCTCCTTCGAAGGTATAGTCCTCAGCGACGCCGTCGAAATGAAGGCGCTTTCGAAGAGGTTCAAACCCGGCGAAATCGTTCGGGAGTTTTTCAACGCATCGGGCGACATGCTGATCGTTTCGAGGGTGAAAAACGTAAAAAGTTACGCTGAGGCGATTGAGGAAAACTCGAAGGCTGGAAAGATCTCAAAAAAGACGCTCGAAAACGCTCTGGACAGAGTAACGTCGAAGCTCGTGCGGGTTCAAAGCGATGTGGCTTGCCTGTTCGAGGCGATCGAAAAGGCTGTGGAGATAAAGGTTCCGAGTCTGAAACCCTTACCAACGTTGTTGGTTCTGCCAGACGGGGTCTCGTACAGCCGGGCAGACGTTTCAAACTCTTACGTTGCGACGATCAAGAAACAGGCACGCCGCTATCTCAACGCACGATGCATTTCCTTCAGCCAACTTCGCTCTGTCGACTCAAATCATCTGATTCTGGATCTCATCGTCGACGCGTCTGAGGATGAAATTTCACTGCACAGAGAACTCTCAAAGAGATTTCCGACAGTTCACATCATCACGAGAAACCCGCATCTTGCAGAGTACTTCAGCGACAGGCCTCACGTGGTCACACACTCGTTGAGTCCGCTGGTAATGGGGTTCGTTTTCAGAAAGCTTGCACAACTCTCACAAGGGGGTGTTTAGGATGTTGAGAAAGGTACTGCTCGTGGTACTGGTTCTCGCCACCGTCCTGAGTCTCGGAAAGACGAAGCTTGCGTTCTGGCAGTTCATGATGGACGATGCGCTCGCGAAGGAGGTTCTGGCTGGCTTCGAGAAGGAGTATCCAGACATCGAGGTTGAGGTCGTTCAACTGTCCTGGTCCACAGGTTTTGACAAGATCGTGACGGCGATCGCAGCCGGCGCCGCACCAGACGTTGTGGAACTCGGGAACACCTGGGTTGCGAGCTTCGCTTCTAAGAACGTGTTGCTCGAGATGCATCCAGAGGACCTCGCCAAGTACAAAGACTTTCCGGGCGCCAACTGTGCCGAGTACATGGGAAAGTACTACGGTTATCCATGGTTGCTCGGAACACGCGCCATGTTCTACAACGTCGATCTCATGATCAAAGCAGGCCTGGATCCAGACAGGCCACCGGAAACCTGGTCTGAGCTGCTCGAAGCGGTGAAGAAGATATCGGCGCTTCCAGACGTTTACGGCATCGGACTGCCCGCAGGTGAGGTATACAGTCCCTGGCAAGAGTGGTTCTTGCTCGCAATCTGGGGCAACGGTGGGGACGTCGTGTCGAAGGATCTGAAGAAGGCCGTTCTGAACTCGCCACAGAACAGAGAGACCGCGCTGTTCTATCAGGAGCTTTCGAAGTACGCTTTGAAGAGTAAGCAGAAAGATCTCGGTGAGGCGTTCGGAGAAGGCAGAATTGGTTTCCTCGTCAGCGGTGCCTGGTCGATTGGAACCCTTGCCCAGTCCTATCCGAATCTGAACTACGGAGTCTGCCTGATCCCGAAACCTGACAAGCCCGAAGGCATCCACGCTTCGTTCCTCGGCGGAGAGGTGCTCGCGATACCTTCCCAATGCAAGAACGTCGATGCGGCAAGAAAATTGATAAACTACCTCATGAGACCGGAGGTGGCGATGATCATAACCAAGCACTATCCCGGAGTCTATCCTGCCGATCCAAGAGCCGCTTCAGATCCCTGGTTCGAGGACAATCCTTTGCATCTTGTGTTCTTCGAACAGTTGAAGACGGCGTTCCCGGTGCCACCCACTCCGGCGTGGCCGAAGATCGAAGACATACTTACCAACGTCGTGGACGATCTCATAGTCAAGTACAAAAACGTCGACGAAGTTCTGAATTACTACAACGAGCAGATTCAGAGGGTGCTCGACGAGGTGAAATGAAAAAAGCCGGGGGCGAATGCCCCCGGTTCTCCGGGGTGAAAACGTGAGAAAAAGAGAGAAGATCACAACGTTCGTTTTTATTCTACCCTGGTTGCTGAGCTTCTGTATCTTTGTTCTCTATCCCATCGTCTTCTCCATCTACGTAAGTCTGACGGACTATTCCGGTTTGACGTGGAACATGAACTTCGTTGGACTGTCAAACTACATCAGAGCCTTCAAAGATAGAGTCTTCCTGAAAGCACTCTCGAACACCTTTCTCTTCGTACTGATCACGGTGCCCGCCACAACGGTGATCTCACTCTTTCTCGCCGTGCTGCTAACAAGTGGAATCAGGTTCAAAAGGCTCTTTCAGGCCGGGTACTTTCTGCCGTCCGTGATCTCCATGGTGGTCATTTCAATGGTGTGGCTGTACATCTACAGCGCCACGGGACCATTGAACATGTTGTTGAGATCCCTTGGAATAGATGTACCAGCGCGAAGCTGGCTCGCTTCCGAAAAGACTGCGCTCGGTTCCATAATGGTGATGGACGTCTGGTCCGCCGTGGGTTATTACACCGTGCTCTTTGTTGCGGGTCTTCAGAGCCTGCCGTTGCAACTCTACGAAGCGGCCAAGATCGACGGGGCCACGAAGTGGCAAATCTTTAAAAGCATAACGCTTCCTCTGCTTAAGCCCACGATCCTGTTCGTCGTTTCAATAAACTCGATCCGCTCCTTTCAGATCTTCACCGAGATATTCACACTCACCGGTGGTGGTCCTGCCAACTCGACACAGACGATCGTCCATTATCTCTACGATGTCTCGTTTCGAAAGTTCGAGATGGGTTACGGTTCGGCAATCGCTTACGTGCTGTTCTTCATCGTGATGGCAATGACGGTGCTTCAAAGAAAGATCCTGAAGGGTGAGCAACTATGAAGCTGCTGGTGTACTCTTTGCTTGTGCTCTTCCTTGTGATCTCACTCTTTCCAACGTTTTTGATGTTCTCCACCGCGTTCGTACCCGAGGGAGATCTGTTCAACAGAACGATCGAGAAGATCGTGTCAGATTTCGAGGCTCCGAGAACCGTGTTGCTGACCAGGGTTCGTCCCATCGGGAAAGCTTTCGAACTCGTCAGGGAGGAACAAAACAATTTCGCGAGGCTGGATCCGTCCAGAGAAGTCAAGGGGCTGGCCTTCTCGATGGGTTCCTCCGACATCAACAGAATTTCCCACTTGATCTTCAAAGTGAGGGCTTCGAGCGCGCTGAAATTGAGCCTCTGTTTCAAGGACATAAAGGAGAACGTGGAAGAATTCGCCAGGCTCCTCATGGAACCGTCGTCTCAGTGGAAAACATTGAGAGTGAACATAGACGTGAAGAAGTTGAAACTCGATGTCTTACACGTTTCCCAGCTGAGAATGACGATCGAAGGTGACGGAACGCTCGACATAGACGATGTGACCCTTGTGAACAGATACCCGACGTTCTACAATTTTGTCAAAGTTCTGAGAGAGGACTACTTCGGAAGATACCTCTTGAACAGCACAGTTGTTTCAGTCTGTTCCGTTCTGGGAAATCTGTTTTTCTGCTCTCTGGTCGCCTACGCGTTTGCGAGAAAACATTTCAGAATGAAGGAACTCTTCTTTTCGATCGTTCTGGCAACGATGATGATCCCACCACAGGTGACGATCATTCCCACTTTCATCCTGATGAGAAAGCTCAACCTGATAAACACCTACTGGGCACTGATACTTCCGAACCTCGTCACACCGTTCGGGATCTTTCTCATGCGTCAGTACTTCGAGCAGCTCCCTCTGGAGCTGGATCAGGCGGCGAAGATAGACGGGGCGGGAGACTTCAGAATCTTCTGGAACGTTCTGCTTCCTCTGAGCAAGCCTGCGCTCTCCGTGCTTGGTATAAACACCTTCGTGCTCACGTGGAACGATGTGTTCTATCCCTTGATCCTCACAACCTCCCGCGAGATGAGAACGGTGCAGATTGGACTGGCGCTGTATCAGAAACTGAACGTCTTCACCTGGCCCACGCTCATGGCCGCTTCCACGATAGCGGGACTACCCATCATCGTTGTCTTTCTCATATTCGAAAAGAGGATCATCTCGGGCATCTTAGAAGGCGCGATCAAGAGTTAGTCAAGCACAGCTCGATCAGGTCCTCAACCTTCGCCGTGGCAAGACATATCGTTGTGTCTGCTGCACCGTAGTAGATCTTCAGCTCTTCTTTGTCCAGAACTGCGCCCGTCGGAAAGATCACGTTGTTTCTGAATCCTCCACTGACCTCGTACTCCGCCTCGGGTGCAAGGATGGGCTGTTTGTAGACACCGAGAACCTTGGTTGGATCGTTCAGATCCAGAAGCATCGCACCCGCGCTGTATCGTTTGGTCCACTTTTCCTCCCAACCGTTCTTTCCCCTGTTTGAATCTACGTCGACTGCGTGGAAGATCACCAACCATCCTGCCTCCGTCTCGATGGGAGGTGCACCGGGCCCCACTTTACAGTTCGCAAACGGTACGTCCTCAACAGCGAGCAACAATTTGCTTTTACCCCAGAACCTGAGATCCGGTGAAAAACCGATCCACATGTCGAACCTCTCCATGCCGAGTCTTCCATAGACTGGGAAAGGTCTTTCCAACCTGACGTAACGACCGTTGATCTTTCTGGGAAAGAGCACGACGTTCCTGTTGTCTGGGATGGACAGATGGACCACTTCGAAGTTCTCAAAGTCATGAACGATCGCGATCCCCGCTCTGATGCCGTGAAAAGTATCAACAGCGAAGGTCATCATGAGTTCACCTTCGACGATGTTCAGCCTCGGATCGTAGATCCTCAGTACATCTGGTTCGTTCAGGAACACGGGCAGAGGTTTCGGTTCGACCTTCCATACGATACCATCGTCGCTGAATGCGAGTCCCAAGTTCGTGCCTTCAAGCCTTTGCTCTTCGAAAGATCCATAATCGTTGCGAAAAACCATGACGTACTTTCCTTCGTATCTGCAGACGCCCGGGTTGAAGACCAGCGCAGAGGAATAAGGAACATCCTGTCTGGTGAGAATGGGATTTTTTGGATGCCTCTTGACTTTCCTGCACGATCTCAGTTCACCTATCGGTTTTGGTTGAAAAAGCTGCCAGAGCTTTTGAACATCGATCGTACGCATCACCTCGCTGAGTTATTACATCATGGAGTCTCGCCACTTTCGAAACTTTGATTTTCACAAATAACTTGGCTTCAAGACGATTTTTTGTCCTTTACAGACGATTAAGGACTGAATCTTTGTGTTGATAAAAGTTTGTGTAAGTTGACAACCAGGCTAATGACTTGACAGGAAAGTTACGACGGACTTATGATCATATTGGTTAATAGATGCTAACTAAGTGGGGGACTGGTTTGCTCACCGAACTCGAAGGTTCAGTGTTGCGCCTGATAAGAGAAAATCCGAACATCTCGCGTCTGGACATCGCCAAAAGATTAGGTGTCAGCAAGCCCGTTGTTACTAACGTGGTCGCAAGGCTCATCACGAAAGGTCTGGTCGAGGAATGTGGAACACAGAAAACGAAGGTGGGAAGACCGAAGATAGCTTTGCGGTTCGTTCCGGACGCGTGGTACTGTGTCGGGATCGAACTGGAAGAAAGGTATTTTGAACTGATCGTCACGGACCTGTCCGGACGCGTGATCGATTCACAGGAAGAGAGAATTCCCAGATCGGTCGAACCAGACTCTCTGGTTTCTTTCTGCAAAGAGAGAGTGGAACAGATACTCGAGAAAAATCATCTGCCTAAGGAAAAGATACTCGGTGTCGGCATAGGTATCGCCGGAATGGTGGATCCAACCAGTCGCGTCGTGAGGACTGCGCCGACGATTGGGCTCACGAACTACGATCTTGCGTCAGAGCTCTCTGAAAAGCTGGATCTGGACGTGATCGTTGTGAACAGGGTGAAAGCCGCTGCCCTTGCTGAGCATCGCTTGGGTGCTGCTCAAGGTTTCCAGAACGTTCTGTTCGTCTTCATTGACAGCGGTCTTGGTTGTGCCGTACTGGTGGACGAAAAGATCTACGAAGGTTTCTACGGCAAGGCTGGAGAGTTCGGCTGGATGATCACGGACCTGGATCGTTCCGAGCCGGAGCTTTGCAAAGAAGAAAGCTTCGGACATCTGGCGAGAAGATTTTCGGGTCATGCGATCAGTAAGAGATTGGCGAGTCTTGGGCTCAGCAACGAAGGCATCTTCGACGCGATAACGCACAACGCAGAACTGAGAGAATCGTTGAAGGGAGGTTTGAAACACATCGCCGCGGCCGTTGCGAACGCTGTGTTACTGTTCGATCCACAGCTGATCATTCTCAAAGGAAGGATAGGGCAAAACTATTACGAGTACATCGCGAAGATCATGCTTTCGACGTTGAAAGAGCTTCTTCCTGGCCAGTTCCACGAGAATTTGAATCTGAAAAGGGGCCAAGTTGAAAGGTTCGATGTCGCACTCGGCGCAGTCTTCGCGGTCCAACAGAGGTTCATGCGTTTGTGAAAAATCACTCTCGCTGAAGGGGAGGTGTTGGTATGAAGAGGTTGTTGGTTCTGTTGATGGTCATCGTTGCGCTCTCACTCTTCGCAGACACCGTGCTCATGTGGTTCACGGACGGTCCGGACTTCGATCTGATCACGGAACAGACCAACAGATTCACCAAGCAGACGGGTGAAAAGGTGGTTATACTGAACCTGCCGTACTATCTGGAGTACAAGCCCAAACTCGCCGCGATGGCGAAGGCAGGTTCACCACCCGACGTCGCGAGAGAAACAGATCTGCTGCCCTGGATAGACTACGCGATCGATCTCAAACCGCTGGTGGAGAAGTACACCGGTATGAAGTTTGAAGAATGGCTTGAGAACGTTTCGTTCTACAAAGCCGGTTTCAAGAAGCTCTACGAGAAGTACGGCAAGGTCATTGGTATTCCCTACACTTCAGATGCCCACGCGATCTTTTACAACAAGGAGATCTTCAAAAAGGCCGGGATAGAACCACCAAAGGACAGGCCGTGGACCATCGATGAGTGGTACGCTGCCATGAAGAAGATCAAGCAGAGTGGCGCTGCAAGGTATGCACTGGTCTACGACTTCAGTCCCTACAGATTCTCAAACTTGATGTACGTCTTCGGCGGTGGCATCTGGGACAGAGA
>LDZQ01001198.1_pt1 | contig 18431 bp, 24 predicted proteins | sample 615361 | NCBI WGS metagenome assembly LDZQ01 (sample SAMN03408297, study PRJNA278302) | terrestrial metagenome | isolation source: oil reservoir sample I2 | place: USA: Alaska, North Slope, Ivishak formation | collected 2013 | reverse complement strand
CACTCCTGATGCATTAGATTCAACATTTATATTAACATATTTTATGCCTGATACCTGGCTCTCATTTAAAGTGAAAGTATCCTTGATAACTTTTTCCTTCGCCGGCCCGAAAATTGGCGCCGCCGTTGCTGTTAAAAAAGCCACTACTAATACTATGATGATTATACTACTGAAAAATTTCTCAGCATTCACTAGAACACCCCCACAAGCATCATTAACCCCACTATTACAAGGGCAGGTATCCCAAGAACTGACAGGAATGATCTTCCAAAACCGATCCTATGTTCGATGTTTACAGCTGTTGATCCGATTACAATAGCCCAAATATACATTATGACAAAGAGCATGGTTGATGTGAAAATCGTCCCAGCTAATATCAGCGCCATTAAAGCGAATATCCCGAGGATGAATGGCGCCGCTGAAAATCCCATGAGCTTAATAGTACCTGTAAGACTTCCCTTTCCCTTAAAAACGAAAACTGCGACAATATGCGAAATAATAGCCCATAGTATAAGCTTTAACAATGCTATTACTGTGACTATCACGGCAAAGACTATTGGGAAAATTATCCACACTCCAGTTAAAGCTGATGCCACTCCACCTAACATAAAACCAAGGAACGCACAGAGGAAAATATAAAGATACAAGCCCTGGTTTTCCAAACCTTTATCCTTCACAACCTTAAACGTCTCCTCTGGGGAGACCAGAACCCTCAAAAGGTCCCTAGAGAAATTCATCACGGTTTTAACCAAAAGGCCACCTCCATCTTATAAATAACCCTAGACTCTAACAAAGGGTGACTGCCAAATAACACACCCTCAAGGAAAAAATATGATTAAAGTTATATATAATGTGTTCCTATTGAACATGCTCCTCATTTTATATATTCTCCAAGATTTCTCAATAAATTCCCCCCATCTTCAAACGGTTGCCTATTTTTTTGCTCTTAGAATATGAGAATTTATCGAACAACAAACATCAAAAAATCAAGACTTATCGAACAGAAAAAATACCCCCAATCCTTGATATGGTCAACATCCGCAAAAATTAAAGAACCGGATATCACAGGCTACTTTCCATCCAAAGAATATCAGCTCATAAAAAAATCCTCACAGACGCTTCACCAAGCTAAAAATAAACTTGTGGAGAGAGAAAATAGGGGAACTTCTGATAATGGTAGAAGCTACGATTTCTGCAACATATTATTGAATAGTGTGAATCCTAGGGAAGCTATAGCGGTTCTAGAAAAGAATATAAGATCATGAAGAGACCGGGCTTCAAAAAAATCTCAAAAGATAAGGGGAAGATATCAACAAATGCATTGGACATGGTTGACTACTAGCCAAATCCCAGCCCATATTAAAGCATATAACAACATTATCATTGTCGGATCATCCCAAGGGGTCGTAGGATGGAACCTGAAAGCGTGACCGTATTATCTGGCATATGATAAAAATTCAAGAAGCTCTTAAAATCTATGGACTAGAAAAGGTAAATGAATTGCATCATCGAACTAAAAAACCCCCACAAACTTGTTGTTAGTTTTCTAAATCTGAAGGTGTCAAATAAAGGCGCCTCGGAGGACGAAAGACTAAATCATTTAAGGGGAATTGGAACCTCGCAATTCAAGGAAACTTACAAGATAAGTTCGGGTCATATACAATAATGTTTGAGAATTCCAAAATTGACAAAGGCAGCCCCCCCACACAGCTCCACGATATTAAGTATAAGAAATTGCATTTCCAAGCGGCGAAGGCACCATAAAATATATGATGGTATGGGGGGGCCTCCCCCAGGGAGACTACGAGTCAAAGTCTGGATTGGGGATGCAACTTATCTAAGAATTTCACAGAACAATGGGTGGCAAGAGGTGTTAAAATTCGCCTAGGACATCCGAGGAATCCATGACACGCCAATACCTTGAGGACATTTTTGTAATGACTTTTCTAATCTCATCCTTCTCCAACGCTATGAACTTCAAATCATCCACTACTTTCTGGAAATCCTTCCATCTGATATTAAGCCACCTTGAATACTCGTAGAATAGTTCCTTTTCAACTATGACCATTTTACCCAATTTGATTTTATGCTTTGGCAATTCTTTTCTAAGTCGCCATCTTGCATCCTTGTATGGTTGGACTTCGAGGATGGCTTCCTCCATTTTCTTATCCTCAAAGATCATTTTAAGAAGAATCTCCAGGATTAAGTTTATCCTATCTGGGACTCCTACAGTATCCCCTCTTAGTGATATTCTCCTCCTCTTGACTTTTATCCCGTTTTCTTGAAGTTTTTCACCCATCCTTGGGGTTGCGCCTTTCTTATTGCCTGTTTTATCAACTATACCCCCTATTATGAACGCCTTTGAAATGAAATCTTCTGGTTTTATATCCTTCTCTGCCCATGGGTCTAGGAGTATTGCTTCTCTCATCCCATTTTCAGCCAAAAACTTATGTGTGGGGCCTTTGAAGCTTGTTATCCTCTGGAGTGGGAAGTGCATGGAAGATTCTGCTCTCTTGTTAAGCCATGTGAGAACCAGCCTTTCACCCCATAGATAATCTCTTATAAGCCCATACGATTGGTTTAATTGTAAGGCGAGTTTTCTTTTCTCTTTATCTGTGTGTTCATCCCAATACATTAAGTCTATTATAAAATAAGGGTGTTCATATTTTGAAAGTTCTCTTTTGATTTCTTCTCTCCCTATCAAAGTATCATCATGGCCACTGGGAGAATAAACGAAGCGACTGGATCCTACAAGCTCGCCATCCAAACTCCAAGCCGGTTTCACAGGCTCATCCAATCTTATTATAGCACCTTTCCCATCCAAGATTGAAATAGCCATCTCCTGGAATGGATCATCTCCTCTCATCCTATGAAGGCCCCCAATCTTATCTATACCCTCACTTTCCAATAATTCCTTGAATATTAGACCAAGACTCTTCATTAGTAGGACACCCCCCACTAATGAATAGTCTCAAAAATGCACACGAATTTTTTTTGGGGATGAATCTTCGTCAACTCTTGATTCCCCCTAAGATAAAATATGATGTGTCACCATATTACCCTTTATGATGGTGGAAAATAATATAATTTTGGCGATGGATCTAACAGACCCAACAAAGGCTCTTAGGGTAACAGCTCAAGTAATAGATTATATAGACACGGTTAAGATAGGCTATCCCCTTGTACTCTCTGCTGGGATGGGATGCATCCAAGAATTCAAAGAGGAATTACAATGCAAGATAATAGCAGATTTTAAAGTTGCTGATATACCCGAGACAAATGAGAAAATCTGTAATATAACATTTGAGTATGGTGCAGATGCCATCATAGTACATGGTTTCCCAGGCCCTGATAGTATAAAAGCATGCATGGACGCGGCCAATAAGAAAGGAAAGGAAATATTTCTACTCGCTGACATGTCACATCCAGGATCAGAAAAGTTCATGGGCAAAGTCTCAGAAGAAATAGCAAAACTCGGAGTACAATTGGGAGTGGGAAATTATGTTGCCCCAGCCACAAAACTTGAAAGTCTTATGAGGATAAGGCGCATAGTAGGTGATGATGCATTCATCATATCACCTGGTGTGGGATTCCAGGGTGGTGAAATCATTAAGACGCTGAAATTTGCAGATGCCTTAATAATCGGGAGGACAATTTATCTTTCAAAGAATCCGAGAAAGACTATGGAGGAACTTATAGAGATTCTAGAAGATGCACATCAAACCGGCCTGTGAACTCATAAGATAATTCAAATAACAAGAAGAATATGAGAGAATACCATCTTATCCCATGTATCCACGATATAAAGTATGGGATTATCGCAAGGGCTAAAAGTCCCATTTTAAGGATTAAACGAAACTCAAATACCATGGAAAGATAACCTCTACCCTTCAACTGGTCATGTCCAATCTCGTCCAAGAAAGCCCCCAAGGCACACGCAATCAAAGTCACCGGTTCAAGGGCTGGTAGCCCCCACAAAAGGGCTACTAGGAGGAACATAGCCCCCGCAAGAAAATGGTTTAAATTGTCTATTTTACCAGCCAATAACGCGCCTATAAGTATCCCAAAAAATATATATGGAGCGTCAGAGCTTATAATGACAAGTAATCCGACAGAGGCGCCGCAGAGGATCCCTGCGATAGCCCCAGGTATCCTAGCTGTGGTTTCATCGGCAAAATCGTCAGCAAGCTTCATAAGAAAACCAGAAGAAAAATATAAGAGCGGTTCTATCATATGAACACTTATTCAGTTCTGTATGTCGTGTGGGGGGGTTAGAGCGCGCCTGCTAATATCAGTGGGAACAATATTGTGGCATCCCCTATAACAGTCACTAGTTTAGAATCTGTTCGGGCTTTTGACCATGTTCTCGCCTCCTCTAATGGTGCTCCGCTAAGGCTCCCTGCCTCGCTCCTGTCCATGATTATCTGGATGGCCGCGTCAACTCCCCCTCTAAGTATGGTTGATGCTAGAGTATAATGTTTTGGCACCCCACCACCTAGTATTATGGCGCCTATCCTCTCGGATTCAAATACTAGATTTGATAGGTGGTGCATATCAGCTACCGCATCAAGGCATAATTGGTTTTCCTGGGTGAACATCCAAAGTTGAAGTCCTATCATACTATCGATTATCCCAGGGGCATAAACCGGTATGTTATTATCAGTAGCATTCTTTATTATAGAATTTTCATCTTGGATATGTTTTCCCATCTCATGGATAAATTCCCTTATGGAAAAAATATGCCCAGTGGAAGTGATAGATTCTAGAATCTTTAATATCTTCTCTTCGAAGACTTCAAAGTCTTCTGTTTTTGTGTAAATGTCCTTGATATGACCTACTTTCGTCTCACAGGGTTGGAAGTTGTGGTAGTGTCCGCCGCCGAACGCTTCTAATAAGTCATGGGTTAGGTTAGCCCCACTTGTGATAAGGGCTTGGATTTTACCCTCTTTTAGAAGGTCTGATATGATCCTTCGCATGCCACCCGCTACGAGGGGCCCTGCCATGCTAAAGAAAATGTTCATTTCATCATCTTGGAACATCTCAGATAATAGTCTGGTGGCCTTGTATACTCTCCCGGCTCCGAGAACCCCAGCCCGACCCATCTCATCTATTAATTCCTTGACTTTCATTCCACTTTCTATTGTCATGTGTTGGACTTTCATCTTCACTTTCCTACCTGTTTTTGAGTCCTGAAATCGCATCTAGTATGTCTGTGCGTGTCACGATCCCTATGGGCCTCTTTTCAGAATCTACCAAGATTAGGCGGCCTATGTTGTGTTTGTTCATTATCTCTATCGCATCTGATATCATCACGGTCTTGTCAACTGTCACTATGCTGGTTGACATGATCTCAGCGACCTTACATTGCTCTTTGCCTTCTGCTATTGCCCTGTTTATGTCACTGAGTGTTAGCATACCCACTATCTTGTCGTCTTCCGTTACCGGGGCTCCTTCAATGTTTTTCTCTGAGAGTATCTTCGCCACCTCTTTAAGGCTCATTTCTGGTTCTATTGTTACAAGGTCTTGGGTTGCTACTTCCATTACTGTCTTTTGAGGTATGCTCCTGATACCTGTTGTGTCTAGTAAGACCATGTTATCCATATCATCTCTCCCCACTATAATACCATCTACCACGAGTTTGTTTACTGGCGTTGGCCCCACTCTTATCCTGTCTCCTAAATTGAGGTTTTTTATGCTGCCGACTACTTTTATGGCTGCTTCACATTCTCCCGGGTGTGGTATGCTCGTGAATTCTATTTTTGAAACTGAAAGATCTTCGAGTTTTTCCCCGTTTTTGTAAATGGGGACTTGGGCCTTCATTTCTACAGGTGATATCTCTAGGTATTGGAATGCTTTTATTGTTGGCTTGTACCCGCCCCTGGGCCCTGGAACCCCCTTCACGAGACCTAGGCTCCTTAGTGATTGCATCTGGTTCCTTATAGTCCCTGGGTTTCTGTTCATTAATGCTGCTATTTCTTCGCCTTTGATGGATTTTCCATCGGATTTTTTGTAAAGGTTGATGAGTGTTTGTAGTATTTCTTTCTGGACGGCTGTTAGCATCTATAACACCTAAAATCATATTTGCTATGAATAATAATTATAATTGTTGTTAATATAATTTTGCTCCCCATCCTAGTTTTGAAGATCCCTCCAACATATCATAAACCTTTGGTGAATTACACTATGGTGGGGCTTTTCTGTTCCATGTGAGGGGGCGTTTATTCCCTATTGATCACCTCGTCGGGGGGCTCACAGTCCACAATTTTATGGGGGCTACTCTCCACCCTCCCAAGCCACAAGAGCACCTAAAGAAGCCCAAAGTGTCTCATAGAACATTCAAAAGTTATTGCCCTTTGACAAAAACAAATAAATAATGGGACTATTCATAGGATTCCAATAAGCTTTATGAGAAAATTTCAGGGAGTAGAAGGGGATGGTATCATTATGTTTACTTGCAGTTAGGGCTTTTATAAAAAATGATAAAGGTGAAATCCTCATAATAAAAAGATCTGCTACTTGTAAGACCAATCCCTTAAAGTGGGAGTTGCCAGGTGGTAAAGTAAACCTTGGAGAACCCATAGAAGAAGCCCTTAAAAGGGAAGTTAAAGAGGAGACAGGATTAGATATAAACCCTGATGGGATCCTTGGAGTTGCGGAACAAGAACTAACCATATTCAAGGCCATACATATTATAATCGAGTGTTCTGCCAATGGCAGGCTCAGGTTAAATGGTGAACATGAAGCTTATGCTTGGGTGAAACCAGAAGACCTCAGATACTACGAACTCACAGACTGGTTTTACAATTTCATCAAATCTAAAAATACTTTTAAGTAGCTTTTGGAAAATATTTTCTCTCCAACACCTTCTTGAAAGCTGGGATGGTTAAATATATCAAATTGCTCCACGCATACATATAAAAGGATAAACCCATAGCTATAATGGAACATATGGGTAAAACAAGACTACTATCCTTTATGAATCTGCTTGTCCTCCCATCAACCTCTGCCAGACCATTCCAGAGGGCATACTCCCAATTAACATAATATAGGATACCCGCCAATAATTGATTAGCCTGGAAGATTATATTAGCTGTGAAGTAACTGATACCATAAGTAGAGACCATCTCAGTGGAAAATGGTATCATAGCTATTAAAATTAAACAGAAAATGTTTATGGTTATCAATGTTGGGTTAGTGCGCTTGATGAAATTGAACTGCTGATGATTAACACGCCATAAACCACCCAATATCCAAAAGGAAAGAAAATAACATAACAACTGTGGCCACAGCACTCCTAGTTGCCGTTGGAAAGCAGTTTCGCTCAGAGAACTGGGAATATTCGGAATATCAAGGGTTAGAACAAGCAAAGTCATCGAAATGGCGAATATACCATCTACAAGCGTTTCAATACGTGAAGTTTTCATCCGCATACTAGACATGGATATAAGATCTCCACCATATAGACTATTAATATTTTCCCCCCACAAAAAAAGAAAGGTTAGATTTATAAAATTTCTCAGCTAAAATGATAGAACGGAGTTTGATAATCATGGAAAAGATCATACTAGGATTGCCAAAGGGCAGCCTGAACAATGTTAACAGGGGAAACACCTACCAAGTATTCGTTGATGCTGGATACGAGATCAAAGGCTATGAACCCGGGAGGGAAGAAAACGAGATCAGAATCCTGAACGATCCTGAAATAAAGGCTTATCTCACCAGGCCACAGAGCGCCCCGGTAGAATTAAACAGGGGCATGCTCGATATCGCGATAATAGGCGAAGATTGGGTGCGTGAAGAATCCAACAACAACAAGATAAAGAAGATAGGCGACCTCGAATATGGCCAGACGCGCCTAATAGTCGCAGTACCCAAAGAGGAGCCATACAATTCCCTTGAAGAATTTTTCCTGGCGAACAGCGACCGTGAAAAGCCCATACTATGTTTCACAGAATATCCCAACCTTGCAAGGGAATTTTTCATGGAAAACCCAGGCTACAAGAAAATATTCGGCGACAGCACCCCAATGGTCCAAATAAGGGGTCTTAGGGATGGTGACAATGAAATGGTCCAAATAATAAACTCAGATGGGGCCACCGAAGTATACATTGCAAAGGGCGCTGACCTTATAGTGGATAATACACAGACCGGCACCAGCCTCAGGAAGGCCGGTTTAAAAATCATCGACACTATAATGGAATCCAGTGCAGGATTATATGCTGGGCCAACCTGCAAAGGGGAAAAACTAGAGAAGGCCAAGATGATATATCAACAATTATTCGGGGCTATAAAAGCCCGAAATTACTTTGATGTTAAATTCAATATAAAGAATGAAAAACTAGAAGATGTCAAGGAATTCTTAATCTCCAAAAAGTATTGTTCACAGGAGCCGACAATAGTAAAAGGCATGAAATTCTCTCAGGTAAACGTTTTAATACCAAAGAATAAATTTCCAGAAATGCTAAGCGGTATTAAAGGCTTGGGAGCATCCTCGATCGTAAGAGAGAAGGTCAAACAATATGTGGAATAAACCGTATAAGCTAGAGAGTGTGGAAAAATGAAATTTGAAGATTTGTTCAAAGAATGTCCATGTTGTGGTTCCAAGGATAAGATAGTTAAAAGGAAGATAATAGACGAGCATAAGGCCTTTGCTACTCTTAGGGAGATAGTATGCGAAAAGTGCGGGTATGTATTCCAAAAATGATAGGGGGGGTTAGTTTTTGGCCTTTCATGTTATGATAATCCCTACCATGAACTGTCCATCAAATTGTAGTTATTGTTGGGGTGTTGAACGAGACTCCACCATAATGAGTATAGATATAATAAAAAAGATTGTTTCTTGGCTTAAGGGTTTCAGGATGGAGCCTGTAACCTTCACATTCCATGGGGGTGAACCCTTATTGGCAGGTTATGAATTCTATAAGGAGGCTTTATCCTTATTGAGCAGGGAATTGTCCATGTTAAATCCCGCATTCGCCATACAGACAAATCTTTGGTTGATGAATGATCGGTTGGCTGAACTTTTCGCTGAATACAATATACCCATCGGTTCCAGCTTGGATGGACCTGAGGAGATAAACGATTTTCAGAGGGGTGAAGGCTATTTTAAGAAGACGATGCGCGGATATGAGGTTGCCAGGAGACATGGTTTGAATGTGAGTTTTATCAGTACTTTCACTTCATATTCCATAAATTTCAAGGAGGAGGTTTTCAAGTTCTTCTTGGAGAATGGTTTGAACCTTAAATTGCACCCAGCTTTACCATCTCTTAAAAGTGAGGATCCTAGAAAATGGAGTATAAGTGCTAGGGAGTATGGTGAGCTTCTTGTTTATCTTCTTGATGAGTATTTGTCCCATTTTGGCGAGATTGAGATAAGGAATCTTGACCATTTCGCCAAGAGCATGTTTATGAGACGGGGTGTTGTATGCACTCTTGCAGATTGTGTGGGTAATACTTTTGCTGTGGATCCTCATGGGGATATATATCCATGTTATCGTTTTGTGGAGATGAAAGATTATGTTATGGGTAATGTTGATGATAAGCCGAGCATGGACGATCTTGAAAAGTCCGAGGCTTTGAGGAGGCTTAGAGGTTGGAGGAGGCTCGTGGATCGGGAGTGTTCATCTTGTGATTATTATCGTTTTTGTCTTGGTGGGTGTCCATATAATGCAATAAGTGTTGATGATGGTAGGATGGAACTTGATGGTGTGGATCATCAATGCGAAGCCTATAAGATGATATTTGATGAGATGAAAAGGAGGGTTAATCGGGATTTTGTGGTTCATGGGATTGAAGGTGGGGATGAGAGGGCTAGGATTATCGATTTAATGTTAAAAAAGCTTTAATTTTATGCTTTTTTTAGTTTGCTCCCATTACAGTAGTATATTTCTGCTGGTATGTTGAAGACTTCTAATTGTAATTTTATTGTCTCAGCTAAATGTGGGGTTGTCACTATCCAAAATCTGGTGCCGTTGTTGTTGAATCCGAACCTTCTCCACTTTCTCATGTTCTGTGAGAATCTGTTCGGATCCTTAGTGATTTCTATGATTATGTCTTTGAAGCTTTTAACAGCGTAAATGTTTGGTTTGAATCCTTGGATTTTGGGTGTGTGTTTGTATTTTACAGTGTAGCCTTCTCTTTTTAGGTGTTCGGTGATCGTTCTCATTATTTTGTCATGGTCTTTTTTCTTCATTTTTTTATCCCCACCCCACCATAACTTTTTGAACATTGTTTATAATCTTGGATCTTATAATATAAATACTTATAGGTTATCATGGATTTAATACACAAAAGATATATATAGGTTTCCCTCAATTGAAATTAATGGTGATAGCATGGACGTACTAGATGATGAAACCATAAAGATGAGATACATTGAATTAGTAAAAAAGGGCATAATAGAAGAGGACGAATGCGCATCCTATACAAAGAATATAGACCTCAAACCTTGCATGAGAAAAAAAGTAGAAGAATTTAAAGATTTTTTCATACCAGGCACTGTTTTGATTAGTGAAAGAGCATCCTACCGTTTAAGAATAGGATACCCTATGGAATAGCTTATATCGTAACGAATCTTCCCGCTTTTGTAATAGAATATTTTTCAAGGAGATGGGACTGCTTCACAAGTCCCATCTCTATAAGATCGCTTAAATGCTTATAAACCATAGCCCTTGATACCCCAACTTTTTTCGCGATTTCTATGGCGGTTAAATTTTGATCCTCTAAAACCTCCAAGATTTTGAGCTTTGAATCTGATATATCAAGTCTTGGGATTGGCAGCCTAACCGATGTTTCCCTGAAACAGGTGAAAATGGCGTCAACACCCTCTTTGAATGCTGCGAACGATAGAAGACCCCCCAAATCATCACCATTATAGGCTACATAAACTTTTCCATGCTTTTTAGCCCCCTTTATAATCTCGGATATCTTAGCACATGCTTTGAGTGGGTCTTCAGTCTCTATTTTTATTAATCCTCCTTTAACAAACTTTTCAAGGGACAAATCATCAAATTTCTCGCTTTGAACCAATATTAGACCATCTATTTTGTTTCTCATTGTAACATCAAAGAGGCATCGACCCCTAAGGTTAGTGATCAAAGTCTTCATATAACCACCTTCCAATACTCTCATATATACCTATGTAAATCTCATATAAATATTGACACATCTAACCTAGAACTCTAATGGATGGGAAGGTTTAAATAAAGCCCATGAAAAACCAAATTATTAGACTTCCACAATAAACTCCAAGGGGATAACATGAAAACAGAACTGATAATCTCAGGAGATGACCTATCCACTCGAAAAATCAATAAAATGATAAAAGAAGGCCTAAAAGACAGCACAAAAAGATTCATAATAGAAAACGACAAAAAACTCGACTCACTCGTCGTAGGCATCCGAGAAGAAGCAGAATTTATATTAAAAGGAGAATTCGGCGACTTCATAGGAGCTCTAAATGATGGAGCCAAGATAAAAATCATGGGAAACACCGGAAGATACCTAGGAGATAACATGACAGCAGGAGAAATAATAGTCGAAGGATCAGCCAAAGACGGAGTCGGGTTCGGAACATACAACGGCACAATAGTAATATACGGAGACGCCGGCAATGGCGTCGGACAATTAAACAAAGGAGGAACAATAATCATAGACGGGGACATAAAAGACCTTGCAGGACTATACATGCTAAGCGGGGACATAATAGTGACAGGAAACGCTGGAAAAGACACAGGCGACTGGATAATCGGGGGCAACATCTACGTCGCAGGAGACTTCGAAACAGGAACAAACGCCAAAATAAGCCAATTAGAAAAAGAAGACACACTAAAACTCTCAAAACTATTCTATGAATATGGAATAGAAGCCGAAGTAGAAGAATTCAAAAAAATACACCGGAAAAAACTCCGCCCATTCTACGGCTAAAAAAGGGTGATTTAATGGTTCAAATACTCCTAACAGACCCAGAAAAATGTGACGGATGTAACGATTGTATAGAAGCATGCAAAAAAATCACAGGTCACGCTTCAATCTTTTTAAATGAACTGGAAGACGGCTACCATGCTATCGTATGCCAACAATGCGTCGACCCAGCCTGTGCAAGAGGATGCTTCAGAGATGCCATAAGAAAAGAACATGGAATCGTTAAAATAGAACAAGAAGCATGCATAGGCTGCAAACTCTGCATGTTAATGTGTCCAATAGGCGCCATAACATACTCAGAAGACGGGATGATAAAATGCGACCAAAGCTGCATAGAAAAACCAGGTGACACACCAGCATGTGTAGCAGCATGCGAAAAAGGATGCCTAGAAGCAGTAGATGTGAGAGAAGTTGTAAGCGACATACATAAAGGATTTGAATTGAAAGCCGCAACATCCTCAAGTTCACTAACACCATCATCACCATCATCAGACCTTGCAGCAGCCACCCAAGGACTCTGCGTATTCTGCGGAACCTGCGAAATGGTATGCCCAGTAGACGCTATAAAAGTTGTGGACAACTATCCAGAAATCGACAAGAAAAAATGTATAATGTGCGGATCATGCCTAGCAGCCTGCCCAGTCCTATTACCAAGTGGCGCCGGGAGCATATGGGATCCAAGGACAATAGCAAACATAAGATACACATCCAAGGCCGGTAAATACGTGCTAAGAGGTTTCGGGACAGAGAGAAGACTGCCAAACTTCGACGACATACTAATAGTACCAGCACAGGCATCAATAGCACCAGTAGACAAATACAGAGAACCCTGTAATACACAAGTAACCCTAGGAACAAGATACGCAGAAGAACCCCTCACACTCCAAGCACCAGTACTCATAGCAGGAATGTCATTCGGAGCACTCAGCAGAGAAAGTAAACTGGCGCTGGCCAAAGGCTCAGCAATGGTAGGATCCTGCGCCAACACAGGCGAAGGCGGCATGCTACCAGAAGAAAGAGAACTAGCAGACAAACTCATAGTACAATATTCATCAGGGAGATTCGGAGTCTCATCAGAATACCTAAATGTCGGAGATGCGATAGAAGTGAAAATAGGCCAAGGAGCAAAACCAGGAATGGGGGGACACCTACTAGCCGAGAAAGTAAGCCCAGAAGTCGCCAAAATCAGGGGAATACCAGAAGGTACAGACGCCTTAAGCCCCGCAAGATTCCTCGACGCAACAGATAGAAAAGACCTTGCAAAGCACATAGAACTCCTCAGAGAAGTCACAGACTGGAAAGTCCCAATCATAGTAAAATTCGGACCGGGAAGAGTATACGATGATGTTAGGATAGCCGCGGAAGCAGGAGCTGATATAATAGCCGTAGATGGCATGGAAGGCGGTACAGGAGCGGCCCCAGAGGTTGTAATAGAACATACAGGCATACCCACACTCTCAGCATTGGTACAGGCAGTGAACAGCCTTAAAGACATGGGCTTAAAGGATGAAATAGACCTCATAATAACCGGGGGTATAAGAAGTGGTGCAGATGTTGCCAAGGCAATGGCAATGGGAGCAGATGCAGTATACATTGGGACAGGTGCAATGATAGCAATGGGATGCCGAGCCTGCAGAATGTGCTACACAGGAAAATGCCCAGTAGGTGTTGCAACACAAGACCCAGAACTGAGAAAAAGATTAGATGTTGATACCGCAGCAAGAAGGGTTGCAAATTACATAAAAGCCATGACAGAAGAAACTAAGATGCTGGCACAACTTGCAGGACACGATGACATAAGACAATTCAACCCAGACGACCTACGCGCCTTGGATACGAACACAGCAGCAATAACCGGACTAAAACTAATAAATGAATAAAAACCCAAAAGGGAGATGTGGGGGGGTCGTCTCTTTCAGGTTTCACCCCCCCATATTAGTTACTTTTTCTTTTTATAGAGTAGGTATGCTATTGTCGCAAGGCCAAGGGTACTTATTGATAAGATCCCCAAGAGCATGGCTCGGATCATCATAGGGGGCTTGCAGTGCACCCTATGTATTTTTATATCACTCCTTTTAACAATTTTGGGCACTTGCACCTTTTTAGATGTGGATGGTGCAGATTTTACCTCAAGATTGTCTGCATGGACTATAATAGTCCTCCTCCAATCCGGTTTCATTCTTTTCATTTCCTATCCCAATCATGAGATATGGTATGATGGATTATTTAACTATTGCAGGTGGGGGGAGTCCCCCCCCCCCACTTGCTTAGGGGAGTAGTTCACATGCTTTGAAATGGGATTCCACCATTCCAAAGTGCAAAGATGAGATGATCCTTCAATCTTAGGTAATTAGTATTGGAATTGGATTTTAGGCTTGTATGAATTCTATCATGGGGATAAGGTCTTGGGAATTTTCTATTTTCGCGTTTAGGTCTAGGTTTATGTAGGCTTTTCTCCCGGCGCTGTAGCTTGATGAGAGTATGATCTGGTTGCCTATCAGCTGGAAACCGTCAACTGGGGTGTGACCTACTATCATGGCGTTGCAGTCAACTCTTCTTAGGAATTCATCTATATCTTCTTCTAGGTAGGATCCGTAACGGTTCCAGAGCATCTCATAGACTGCAGGGGCTTGGTAACCATCCTCTTTTATGTTAATTATATCATCCAAGCCCTTTATGTGCCTTGATGGGCCCGCATGGCTTATGAAGACTCTATTTTTTGTTTTAACAGCGAAGGGCAGTTTCTTGAAGAATCTTGTATAGGATTCCAGTTTTTCCATCCAATTGTCACCGAATTTTTCCATTAATAGTTTCTCAAATGATAGGCTCTGGTTTACACCACCCTTGTAGACGTCTATGCCTGTGATGTGAGACCATTCATGGTTTCCTAGGAGCAGATAGAAATTTTTATAACGTTTATAATATGATCTTATGGTTTCAAGGATTTCCACTGACCCGTCTTCATATCCCATAGAGTGTATGAAATCTCCAGTGAAAACAATAGGCGACCTTCTACCATAATCTTCTTCCCATATCTTAAGATAAACTTTAAAGTCTGTAAGATTACCATGAAGATCTGTGACAACAAGTAAATTTTCACTTCCACCAACTTCTATGAGACTACCCATATGTTTCGTTGGCATAAGCATCAAACTATTATGGGTGCAACTACTATTTATGGTATGGGGTCTTATGAGGATTTCCCATATTTCGGTAAGTGATAAGATAACATTGCTGGTATACGGGTGCAATTTCAAGTGTAAATATTGTTTTTTCAAACCACGAGATTGCACAAACCTTACAACAAAAAGCCTATATGATATACTCTCCAAAATAAAAAAAGAATGCAATCTCTCTGAGATTTTAATAGCTGGTGGAGAACCCACCCTCCAAGATGATCTCCCAAAGTTGACAAAACTCCTAAATAGGAACTTTCACAGTATATTATCCACCAATGGCTCATACCTACTTGAGACAATAGACAAATTAAGGGTCAAGGAAGTTCATGTGAACCTTAAGGCCTTTGATAATAAAAAACATAGACTCCTCACCTCCCAATCAAATAAGAGAGTTCTTGAAGCCATAGAATATCTCGGAGAAAACAAGAGAGATCTTAACTTTAAAGTGGAAATTTCAACCGTACTCATACCAGGCATAATCGGATTATCTGAAATTGAGAAGATCGCGAAATTCCTTGGGAGATGGGACCTACCATATCATATAATAGCCCATGTGCCCACCAGATTGAACGCGCCAAGACCATCAAAAGACATAATAGATGCTGCGAAGAATATCAGCCAAAAATACCTATCAAATGTTTCAACATCACTAGAATCTAGAAGACATAGAAAAGGAAAAAAGATACTAATCCAAAAAAGTTTAATAATAAAAGTTTAATAGTAGAACATCATGGGGGGCTTTGGATTGGATTCAAGGATTCTATCAGTCATGATATTATGCGTGTTATTGGTGGGTGTATTTGCTGTTGCAGCAGAAAACGAGACAAACCAAACTTTAAACAAGTCCAATATTACAAATAACACCACGGTACAGCCACTTTCGGCTTGGTCATCTGTTAGTGTAAGCCCTTCTACTTTAAATCTTGGGACTCTACCCCCTGATGGCATAGAAAGAAGTTATCCAAATGCTGCAACCGTAACTGTCAGATACCTTCTAGCATTTAATGATCATCTTTATGTGAGGGCAAATGGGGATCTTATAGGCCCTAATGGTTCAACAATCCCAATATCAAATCTTAAATTCAGCACACCAAATGTTCCCAAAAGATCATTCACAACATCAGATTATATTATAGCGAACTATAGCGGGTTTTGGGGCTCTTTCACGGTCCCTATGAGTTTTTATGTTACTGTGCCGCCTTACACTGATCCTGGAACATATTCTGTTACCATAATTTATACTGCAACATGAAGATTCTTGTGGGGGTTGGGCATCCTTGGGTTGAAGATTTTTCTCTTTCAAGATCTTTCTAGGATCATAAATTTTTTGTGAGCCCACCCAATTTATTGTGATAATAGTCACAAAATTTTTTATATTTGGGTTTAATTTTCACATAAATCAAAAACTTTAAATATATCCTATGAACGAATTATTTTTTATATTGAGACTATGATTGGATAGTCATTAGGGTGATATAATGAATGAAAAAATAGGGGGACTACTAGCATTACTAGTGGCTTTGATGTTCGCAGTCGCACTAGGAGCATATGACACATCATCAGCAGCCACTGCAGATCAACAGGTCCAAGTATCAGTACAAGAAGCAATATCAATAGATGTTGACAGTCCAGTAGACTTTGGTAATCAGAGTGCAGGCGACACTTACAATAGCCCAAATTACGATATAAGCAACACTGGCAATGTTAAAATAGATCTTTATGTCAATACAAATGACACAGACTTTAGACCAACCACCGAAAACACAACTGATACAATACCAATAGATGGTAATTATAGGATAAGGAGTAATGTTACTGGAAGTTTCGAACAACTTTCAACGAGTCTTCTGAAGATCTATGATAACATGCCCAAGGCTAGTCAGGGCTCAGGAACACCATTTACATGGACAACACAGCAACAGCTTACAATACCAGCATTTACAGAAGATGGAACCTACGTCATAACCTTGATCTACACTGCAGTGAAACACAACGTACAACCATAATCTGATCCCATTTTTAAGCAAAAAACGAAATTTTTTTATTCTCCTTCATCTTATTTCTTTTATGGTATGATCTTCATATTAAGTACAGGGGAGTCTCGGATGAAGTTTAAGGTTCTTGTGGCAACTTTAATATTCATATTCCTTTTAGGGTCATTTTATCCGATTATTGCAACAGGTTTGTGGGCTTCGCCAGCTGAATTCCGCTACGACCTCAAACCGGGCGGGACAGTGACTGGTGAAGTTACAGTGAAAAATATCGGGAACGAAACAGTTAATGTTACTATTGAAAAAAAGAGGCTTCTCATGGACAGCATACACCTCGAATACTCTGATAAGGGTATTGCGAATTGGATAACAATCAATGGTAACACAACATTCACCCTAAAACCAGGAGAATCCCGGAAGGTAACATTCACTGTAAAGGCACCATCTAAGATAAACTATTCAGATGCTGTGGGCGCGCTTGTCATAAGGGGTCTTCCAGTGGTAGAGAATGTTACAGGAGGGACTCAGATCACACACGGAGTCGAACTTGTAGTGCCCATAAGAGTGGGGCTTCCAGGGCCTATCATAGAGTCTCTGGAACTCATTAACCATAAGGCACCCCTTATACTTTTGAGTTTTATTCCGGGAGAGTTTGTCTATGAGCTCAGGAATAATGGTACCGTTCAGGCGAACATGACAGGATCAGTGGAAATTAAGGGCTTGACCAGGCATAATATTCCTATAGAGGGTGTTGTATACCCTGAAGATAATTATACTCTTGTTGAAAGATGGACTCCTGGATGGACAGACCTCGGCTTATACAAGGTGGATACAACAATAAAATATGGTAGGTTCCAAGCTGTCAAGACGATAACCACCAGTGATAATGTTATAGTTATACCAGTATGGCTTATAATTCTCATCATAATAGGGGTGGTTGTCTGGATATTGCGCAGAAGAGGCGTGGAACCACCTATAAGGATAAGGATTGAGAGAAAATAGGCGCGTGGTTGGAAATTTTACATGGTTTAAAATTCTATCTTTTTTATTCTTTTCATCGCCTCTTTAGTGTTTTTTCGGGTGTTGAATGCTGTTAATCTAAAATATCCTTCCCCGCTTGGTCCGAATCCCGTGCCTGGGGTTACAACTACCTGAGCTTCTTCTAGTAATTTGTCGAAGAATTGCCATGAACTCATATTTGGTGTTTTAACCCAAATATAGGGTGCGTTAACTCCACCATAATATTCTAGGCTAGTATCTTCTAGGCTTTCCCTGATTATCCTAGCATTTTCCATGTAATATTTTATTGATTCTTTGATTTCTTTTCGTCCTTTTTCTG
>LDZQ01000017.1_pt1 | contig 18933 bp, 19 predicted proteins | sample 615361 | NCBI WGS metagenome assembly LDZQ01 (sample SAMN03408297, study PRJNA278302) | terrestrial metagenome | isolation source: oil reservoir sample I2 | place: USA: Alaska, North Slope, Ivishak formation | collected 2013 | reverse complement strand
GTAGAAACCTGCCCTACTTCAAAAGGGATTGGGATGTTAAAGGCTTGTGTCTGGATAAACAACCGTCCTAAACAATGGACTTAGAGAATGCCGCCTGTGGTTCTTGCAATTTATTTAATTTAGGCTATGATTATTTTTTAAATTCCTTTAAAGGTGAGGTAAATGAGCACAGGTAAAATAGTTAATCTGGAAAACAAAAATAAAACTGCCGAAGACTTTAAACTTTCTCCTTTAGAGGAAATCACCCTCAAAACCACCAAAGAAATCGTCATCAAGTTTATCGAAATGGGACGCTGCTCCCCTGCTACCTTTGAAGAGGTTTTCACCCAGGTCTTTTCTGTTATCAAAAAAACCCTCACCAAATAGATGCAACTTTTAGCCATCCACGCAAGCCCAAGAAGTCAGGGCAATTCTGAAATTTTCCTTGATGCCTTCCTCTCTACCCTTAATCACCAAAAGATAAAAACCGAAAAGATAAAACTTACGGAACTTAAATTCTCCCCTTGTGTTGAATGCGGAGGTTGTGAAAAAGACGGAACGTGTATTCTTAAAGATGACCTAACCGAAGTTTACCCTAAAATTCTTAAGGCTAACTTTCTGGTGGTAGCAACCCCTATCTTCTTTTATTCCCATCCTTCTTTTTTGCAGGCCTTCTTCGAAAGATTTCAGGCCTTCTGGGTCTCTAAATATCTTCTTAAAGCTCCACCTCCCTCTCAAAAACCAAAAGGTATCCTTCTTGCTTTAGGTGCAACCAAAGGCAAAAAAGTCTTTGAATGTTTAGTAAGAAGTTTTAAATACGTGCTTGATACCATAGACGGAGAATATATAGGAGGAATTTTTTTAAGAGGGATTGATAAAAAGGGAGAAATACTTAAACACCTTGAGGGTTTAGAAAAGGTTAAAACTTTAGGAGAAAAACTCTCTATCCTCGAAAAAAAGGACTTAACCAAGTCTAAAGAAGAGTTAGCTCAATTTTTAGGGCTTGACTTAGACCCTACTCCTTAACCCCTTATTCAAAAAGTTTAGCATAGGCTCTTGCTTTTCCTTCTATGTCGTTATCCTTCCATAGGTCGCTTATAACAGCTACCATGTCTGCCCCTAATTGGACAAGCTCCTTTGCTCGCTCTAAGGTTATGCCACCTATAGCACATACAGGAATTTTTAGAGTCTTTTTAGCAAGAGGGATCAAGGTTTTATCTACTACGGTTGAGTTCGGTTTGGTAGGAGAGGGGTAAAAACTCCCAAAGGCCACATAAGTGGCTCCCTGTTTTTCTGCCTCCATGGCTCTTCTCAAGTCTCCATAACAGGAAACCCCGATGATAGGGCCTTTAAAAATCTCTTTAACCTGGCTAAGAGGCTGATCGTCTTTACCTACATGCACCCCGTCTGCCAGCACTTTGGCTGCCAAATCTACCCTGTCGTTAACGATAAAATAGGCACCAAACCTGTGGCAAAGCTTCTTTAGTTCTATGGCTATGTTTGTTAAAACATCTAAATCAGAGTTTTTATCTCTTAGTTGAACAAACTTAGCCCTTCCTTTTAACGCCTTTTCAACCATTCGAAAGATTTCTCCGTCTTGATAAGGGGTTAAAACCTCGTCAGTTATCACATAAAAACCTTTTAAAACCATCTAATATCTCCTTACTATAGAAACCTCTGGCAATCTTTCTTTTAAATAAGCATCTACTCGATGGTAAAATTCTGGGTTTACCTCCCCCACCAGGTCTTTTTTTAACGTGTTTTCCTGGACAAATTTCTGCAGGGCTATTCTCTTAAACCACGCAAGATAAGGAACCATCTTTTCTAAGTCTTTTTCTGTTAAAAGGGGAGGATACAGAGTAATCCTTATCTCTACCTTATCTGCGATGTTTTTTAAAACCCTAAAAGTTTGCTCAACCAGAGCAAAATCCCCTCCGAGTTCAGCATATCTATCAGGGGAAGTCTTAAAGTCTATGGCAAAAAAATCTACCAAGCCAGAAATTACCAATTCTTCTACCAGCTCTGGAGAGCTACCGTTGGTATCAAGCTTAACAGGAAGCCCGGTTTGAGAGCGAACTTCTTCTATAAAACTGACAAGCCTTTTTCCCCAAAGGGTAGGCTCTCCTCCGGTAATCACCACCCCTTTAATAAAGCCCTTTCTCCTTTTTAACTCCTCTATAACCCAGTCTTCAGAAAGGTTTTTTAACTTTTTATACCTTTCAGGTAGGACCAAATCAACATTATAACAGAAGGGACATCTATAGTTACACCCATAGGTAAAAATCACCGAAGAGATCTTCCCCGGATAATCTACCAGGCTTGTACCGATAAACCCTTTAATCATCAACCCCACCTATGGATAAACTTTACCCAAAATATAAACCTTCCTGAAGGAGAAACAAGAGCAATACACTTTTATCCTATGTTAAAAATTTTAGGAAGCCTTTTAAACAAACTTAGCTTTTCTGTTTCTCCTAACTTTGCTTTTCTTAGTATTTCTTCTAACTCTTGGATGGTCGTATCATAAAGTTGTTTGTTTAGTCTATAGGGATGTCCGTCCTTGCCTCCGTGGGCATAGCTATAAACTACCGGGTCTTCTCTTGAGGCCTTAACCTCATAGATAAGCTCTGAAGCTAAGGTAAGAGCTCTTAAGGTTTTGGCCCCCATACCTTCGGTTAACAGTAATGACTGAAAATCAGACGGAGGATTTTCATAAACCTTTTCCCAAACTTTCTTCAAGGATTTAACCGATAGGTCTTTGAGGGTTAAGGTATGGTCCTCTTTAAATATAAGATGCACCTTCGGAGTTAACTCCTTTATAACTAAACTTAGGTCTTCTGTTAGCAACCTTACCAACGAATTTTGTACAGGTTTACTTTCCTTAGCCACCAGATTAAGTACGTTTTCTTTTTTGACAGAAGAAACAATTCCTGTATGGGGGTTTTCGCAAAGGTCTAACACCTTTTCGCTATACCATTGATACCGTCTTGCATAGGCAGTTTTTTCATCCATACCTTGTTGTATTACCCCCCATTGGCCATCTTTGGAGAACAGAAAAAGATGAAAATAAAGTTGAAAGCCATCTTGGATGGCGTTGTTGTCTATCCTTGCGGTAAGTCTGCTTAAGGTTACAAACTTATAGGCTTGTTTAGGAAGTCCCTGTTTTTCTCCCCAGAAGATAATTTCCTGAGGGGTGTTTAAAGCCCTCTTACCTTTTCCTCCGCAAACATAGATTCCTAAGTCGTTAAAATAGGGTTTCAAAGCCTCTTTTATAGCACCACCAACGGTTGTGGTGAGGCCTGAGGAATGCCAGTCAAAACCAAGCAAACAACCTAAGGCCTGAAACCAAAAAGGGTCAGACAACCTTTTGATCAATTCCTTAGCCCCAAACTCCTGATACACAAGCAATAAAATAGCCCTGCTTAACCTTACCATCCTTTCAAAAAGCCAGGGAGGGCATTTCCCTCCATGCAAAGGCAGGTCTACTATACTTCTACTAACCATCTTTGTCCCTTTTTAAAAAGTTATTATGAAACACCTCACATTCTGGGCATACTCCCTGATATTCAAACTGTATGGTTATATGGTGAATATCAAACTTTTTTAACTCCTCTTGGATGCTTTGCAAAACTTTTGCCGTTTCACTTACGTTCATGTCAGACTTTAGGTTAACATGGCCCTCAAAAAAATGGGTTTTATCGTCAAGACTCCATACATGTATATGATGAACATCTTGTATGTCTTGAATTTTCATCAGTCCCTCTACTATCTTAGGGATTTCGACATGAAAAGGGGTTGCTTGCATGATGATGTCAACTGACTTTAACAAAACCTCTAAACTCTCTTTAGCAATATAAAAGGCTATCAATATACTAATAACAGGGTCAACTCTTACCCACCCAAAATAATAAATAAAAACAGCCCCTGATATCACAGCCAAAGAGGATAAAGCATCCCCTAACATGTGTAGATAAGCACTTTTTACGTTTAAGTCTTCTTTGGCAGAACCTTTTAAAAATTTCAAACTCAAAAGATTACCTAAAAGCCCTATACTTCCTACCACAAACACGGTTTTAACGTCTATAAGAGATGGGGTAACCAGTCTTTCGATAGACTCTTTAATCAGGAAAAAACATATTATTAACAGCGTAACCGAGTTAAAAAGACTTGCTAAAATGGTTATGCGTTTATAACCGAAGGTCTTTCTCTCGTTAGGATTTCTTAAAGAAATTTTATGGGCAAAATAGGTAATCACTACAGACATTACGTCACCTAAATTATGAAAGGCATCAGACAAAAGAGCCATACTTCCTGAGATTAAACCACCGATAAATTCAAAAACAGTTATCAAAAGGTTTAAAAGGGCTACGTAAAAGAGATTTTTCCCTCTAATCTCAGTTTTTTCATCATGGCCATGATGATGGTGATGCATCGTCCCCAACTCTCTTCAGTTTTATACTAAAATTCCTCTTTTTCTGGGTTTGTCAACCCTAAGAAGATCCTTTTATGGGTTATGCCCTTGATTTTACATTTTAAGATTTTAGATTAAGCTAAAAATATGCCCTCCCAAATAGACAAAATAAAAATTTATTTAAAAAAACCTCTCTTACCTTTTATGTTTTTAGGGATCTCTCTGTTAGCCGGAGTTTTTTTCATCCTTGCTGCAGTCTCTAACTATCAAAACATCCGTAAGACTTTAGATACAGGGTTAAAACTTCAGGCCATAGGGGTAGAAATTACCCTTAAAAGTCTGATCAAAAACTTTGGGTTAGACCTGATAAAAAAGGAAAAAAACTTTTTTGCCGAGCTTCTCTTAGGAGAAGAATGGGAAGGAGTGGCTTATGTAGCAATCTATGATACAGAGGGTAAAATATTGCTTCATTCTAACCCAGAGCTTATAGGGACAAAGATTCAAGATAGGGTTTCCTTTAATGTTACCTTTCCTCGAAGTTTTTATCAAACTACTCTGACTGAAGAAAAATTGTTTGTTTACGAAAATCTATTAAAAACAGAAAAGCAACAGGCGGTCCTGAGGGTAGCACTCCACATATTTCCCGTAGAGGAAATTTTAGGTTATGCTAAAAAGCATGTTTATTTAGAGTTTTTTCTTGGGTTAGGGTTCTTTGGATTAGGGGTCATTGGTTTTTGGTTTTTTAAACGGTCTGAAAGGTTGATACAGAGGATCGAAGACCTTGAGAGATGGAAGTTTATCTCTCAGGTCCTTGCTCATGAGATGAAAAATCCTTTAGCCAGTATAAAGGGTTTTACCCAGTTAATTCTTAAAAAAACTCCAGAAGAAAAGACCCAAAAGGCCCTTAATCTTATCCTAAAAGAAACCTTAAGGATGGAAAAACTTTTACAAACCCTAAATTCTTATACCCATCCCCAAAAGCCAAATTTCTCCTCTTTTGACTTATACAGCTTTTTAACAGAAGTTATCGAAACCTTTAAACTTCTTTATCCTGAGGCAGACTTGAGAGTAACTCTTGAGGGAAAAAACTTTATGGTAGTTTCTGACCAAGATAAACTAAAAGAGATACTGATAAACCTTTTGGAAAATGCCTGGCAAGCCTCTCAAGAGGCAGGCAACTTAAGGGTGGATTTAGGTTTAATTTCTGAAAAGACTTTTTATATTATTTACATAAAAGATTTTGGAAAAGGGATTCCTCAAGAGTTGATACCTAAAATTTGGGAACCCTTTTTTACCACAAAAGCCAAAGGCATGGGCCTTGGTTTGACTATAGTCAAAAACCTATGTGAGGAACTAAATTGCAGGATTGAGCTTAAATCAGAACCTTCTTCTGGGACAGAGGTATGGATAAAAATCCCTCGATAGTTATCGTAGAAGACGATACCTCCTTTGCAAGTTTCTTAGAGATGACCTTTCAGGAGGAAAACTATAAAGTTTGGGTTTTTCATAACCCCGAAACTGCTTTGTTTCACCTTCCTGAACTCAATCCAGATATCGTAATCACCGACCTTAAAATGCCAGGTCTTGACGGCATCACTTTTATCAAAAAAGCTAAAAAAATCCTTCCGGAAACGGTTTTTCTTGTGATTACAGCTTTTGGCACCATCCCTTCAGCGGTTGAAGCTATGAAAGCAGGGGCGGTAGATTACCTTACCAAGCCTCTTTCTTCTCCAGAAGAGCTTTTAGCTAAAGTAAACCTTTATCTTAAAAAATTTAAAAAATCCCCCTCCTTTTACCCAGCAGATTTGCCCCCGCTTGAGGTTGTTTTTGCAGGGATGGAAGACCTTTATGAACAACTGATCGAAATTGCCCCTACAGATGCCACCGTCTGCCTCTTAGGAGAAACAGGCACCGGGAAAAGTTTAATCGCCAAGATAATCCATGTTTTAAGCGGAAGAAAAGGGCCTTTTGTAGAAATAAACTGTGCGGCTTTGCCTGAAAATTTAGTAGAAGCTGAACTTTTTGGCTATGAAAAAGGGGCTTTTACCGGTGCTATAAAGACTAAACCTGGTAAGTTTGAACTTGCAAGAGAAGGCACCCTTTTTCTCGACGAAATCTCGGAGATGAGCCTTACCGTGCAGGCTAAATTCTTAAGAGTGCTTCAAGATAAAGCCTTTGAAAGATTAGGAGGCCTTGAAACCCTGAAAACAGACGCAAGATTTATCGTAGCCACCAACAAAGACTTAGAAAAACTTGTAGCTGAAGGGATTTTTCGAGAAGACCTATTTTACAGGATTAACGTTTTTTCTTTTTATCTTCCTCCACTTAGGGATAGGAAAAAACATCTAAAAACCATCGTCCAATATCTCTTAGAAAAAATCTGTCAGAAGCTGGGGAAACCTTTAAAACCACTAAGTCCATCTTCCTGGGAAAAACTTGAAAACTACTCTTTCCCAGGAAACATAAGAGAACTTGAGAACATTCTTGAAAGGGCAGTGATACTTAGTAAAGGAGACATGATAGAAGTAGAAATCCCCTTTAAAGCAAAGGACCTGTTTCAAGACAAGACGACCCTAAAAGATGACTTACAGATTAAAAACTTAGAGAAAAAAGCCATACTTAAAGCCCTTGAAGTTACTAAGGGGAATAAACCTGAAGCAGCCAAACTTCTTGGGATATCCCTTAAGACCCTTTATAACAAACTAAAAGACTTAGGCTTGAAAGAATAATTTATTCCCACACCGGTTTGTAAGGTGCTACAGGACTTCTAAAAAGATATAGTTTACCTGTGGTTAAGTTTTTAACATGTCTTGCCATAAAAATGATGCCATACTTAGGAAAATAGGTTTTAGCCCCAGTAACCTCTACCTGATGCCCTGCGCTAAAATCAGGATTTAGGAAACGATAATAATGGACTGGACACAAAAAAACCGTATAGGCTTTACCTTCTCTTTCTACTTCAAGAGAGGCTAATCCTCTGGGAGGAAGATAAACAGACAAAATCTTACCTTTAAAAGTAATCTCCAAATTTGGGTCATAGGGAAGTTCTTGAAAAAACTTAAATTGATGAGCATTTAAAGAGGGAGTTAGAATAAGTATCAAAAAGAAACTTAAGAATATCCAAAAACCCGGGCCAAAAGCCCGGGACTTAACCTTCATCTTACCAACCGCAGTACCTTCTCCAGTGACCATGCTTACCAAGTGGCAATCCTTTCTCGTGTCCTTTCTTCATTATTTCTACACGGATTTTAGCAAGTTCTTGTTCTTTTGCAAGAATAGTATCCCAGTTAGGGTTTGGCTGAAGAATAAGAGAACGAGCCTCTGCCCTTAATTGAGCCTCTCTTTGATAGAGAGGTTGTACTTCCTTGCAGAATTCCTGTAACTTAGCTTGATCAACCGGTGGAGCCATAGGACGCCCCATCCCCTGAGGTCCCATCCCCTTGTAAGCAAAAACTGGCCCGGTTAAAAGAGTACCCAATCCTAACGCCAACGCTAAGGTCTTCTTGATGTTCATACCACACCTCCTGGTTTTGTTTTGTAGTTTTATTAATCATTTAACAAAATCCGTGCCTGTTTATCGCTCTTCCAAAATCCTCAAAAATCTTTGAGAACTGGACTTCTTTTAACGATAAAAAAGCTTGTCTTTTGTAATGTTTACAAAAATTTGCTGGTAAATTTTACAAAAGGTAAAAAAACTATTTTTATAAGGCTTGAAAAACGGTATAGACCTGATAACATTAGTAAGTAAGTACTTTACTACAAATTTATAAAGAGGGGGCTTGGTATGACTTGGGAAGAGGTGAAAAAGAATGCTAAAGAAAAACTAAAAGGATTTTGCAGGGTTTGTCCGGTGTGTAATGGAGTTGCCTGTGCAGGTGAGGTGCCTGGGATGGGTGGACTTGGAACTGGGTCTGCCTTTAAGGCTAATTTAGAGGCCTTAAACCGTTATAAATTTAACCTTACTGCAATTCACGAGGTTAAAACCCCTTCTACCGAAACGGAATTATTTGGTCAAACCTTAACCCTTCCTGTTATGGCAGCACCTATAACCGGGACTACCTATAACATGGGAGGTGCTATCACCGAAGATGTTTATACCGAAGAGGTTATAGCTGGGTCTCTTATGGCTGGAACCATCGGATGGACAGGAGATGGTGCAGACCCGTTGATGTATTCAAGTGGTATAAATGCCATTAAAAAGTTTGATGGCAAAGGTATCCCTATCATCAAACCAAGGTCTCAAGAAGAAATAATCAAAAGGATCCGTATGGCAGAAGAAGCAGGCGCTTTAGCAGTTGGGGTAGACATAGACGGTGCAGGGCTTATTACCATGGCTTTAAAAGGACAACCTGTAAGTCCTAAAACTCCTAAGGAAATCGAAGAGTTGGTAAAAGCTACCTCTTTACCCTTTGTACTCAAAGGTATCATGACAGTAAAAGATGCTGAGATTGCTTATAACTGTGGGGTTTCGTGTATAGTGGTTTCTAACCATGGAGGAAGGGTTTTAGACCATACACCAGGAGTGGCTGATGTTTTGCCAGAAATCACCGCAAGGTTTAAAGGGAAAATGACCATCATCGCAGACGGTGGGGTAAGAAGTGGGGCAGATGTGTTAAAACTACTTGCCCTTGGGGCTGATGCGGTGCTTATAGGGAGACCTGTTGTCATAGCTGTTTTTGGTGGGATGAGAGAAGGTCTTAAGATCTACTTTGATAAAATAAAAAACGAACTTATTCAAACCATGTTGTTAACTGGAGTAGCTTCAGTAAAGAACGTGCCATCAAACATCTTGGTAAAAATTTAAAAACTTATTCAGGTCAGAGGTGCCATGAAGGGCCTCTGACCTGAAATATCAAAAATTAAGGTTGCCAGAGATACAAACCTGTTAGCTCGTCAAAACCTCTTTGAAAAGCCTCTCCTTCAAACTCTACGATCTCAAACTCAAAGGCAAACACCTCAGAACCTTCAAAAAGATGACCTCCGACGACAGTAAAATCTTCTTTACCTAAAACTACGTGAAGATGCACAAAAGAGGTTCCGTCTTTAACTGAAACGTTTCCTTTTAGACTTAGAACCTCCATAGGTTGTTCAAAACTTTTTATCACATATTCCCTTTTTATTTGGTCATAGTATCCTATCGTAGCCCTGGTTACAGCCCCAATCCCTGAAACCATACCGGCTTTAATACCCAATTCGTTAACTTTTTGGGTTAACCACCTGAAAAGATCCTCTCCTTTGGGAACCCTTCCCTGAAAAATTCTCTTTACTCTGTATTCTTTTATAATTTCCATGGTTTACAACCTCTCTGCAAGAACTTCTAATGAATGTTTTACCTTAAAGGCTAACCCTTTTTTATCAGCCCCACCCCTTATCTGCATGATACATCCAGGGCAGTCAGTACATACAAGATTTGCCCCTGTATCCTGTATGTTTTTCAGTTTTCTTTCAAGGATTTTTACCGAGATCTCTGGAAATTTTAAAGAATAAGAACCTCCCATACCACAGCATATATCTGACTCAAACATCTCTTTGAGCTTAAGCCCTGCTTTTTGTAAAGATTCTCTTGGCTCTTGCCAGATGTTTAACGAACGCTTTAGATGACATGGATCATGATAGGTGAATTCCTCTTCTAAAGGCTTACTAAAGGTGATTCTACCTTCCTTGATAAGCTTATGGATAAAATATGAAGCATCTATCACTTTTTCTGCCATTTTTTCTGCCTTTGCGATAAGCTCCGGAGAAACTTTTTGATTCCTTAGGGCCAACAAGCCTTTTTTCTTTAAAACCAGAGTACAGGTGGGACAGGCTGAAAGGATAAAATCTGGATTTTCCTGTTCTAAAGCCTTTAAGTTTTGCAACATGTTGTTAGCAGCAACATCCATAACGCCGTTATAAAGGGCAGGTGCCCCACAACAGGTTTGTTCTTGAGGGAAAATTACTCTAATACCTGCCCTGTTAAGTAGCTTAACCAAGGCCTCTCCTATCTCTGGATAGGCAAAATCTATGAGACATCCTGCAAAAAAGGCTACCTTTTCCTTGGCCTCTGGCTGTTTTATCTTTTTAACCTGGTCCCTAAAAGGTTTGTCTGCTATGGCAGGAAGACTTCTTTCTTGGGTAAGTTCGGCAAAAGCTAAAGGCAGGTGTCTTATGAAAGGCCCTTGTTTGAAAGGTTTTTGTAGTTTTGAGGCCATCCTTAAGGCTGTATGGAAAAGTTTGCGGTTGTTGACCACAGAATAAATGGCCTTTACCTTTAAAGGCAATCCCTCTTCTTCGGCAAGCCGTCTCCTTATCTCCAAGATCAGGTCAGGGATGTTTATCTTGCCTGGACATATTTTTACACAGTTGCCACACTGGATACAGAGGTTTTGAATATCTTTCGTAGCCTTAAGGCCTTCAGTCCAGGCGGTAAGGATGGTTCCGATTCCTCCGGTATAAACCCTTCCGAAAACAAGACCACTTATCAGCCTAAAAACAGGACATACGTTTAAACAGGAAGCGCATCTGATACACTGCAAGGCCTCTTTAAAAACAGGGTCTTTTGCCATCTCAGAACGACCGTTATCAAAAAGGATGATGTGGACCTCTTTTTTGGTCCCATCCCAGTGTTCCCTTTCTCCGGTGATAAAAGACACATAGGTGGTGATAGGTTGTGCGGTTGCGTTTCTTGGTAAGGCTTTAACGATAGGATCTATGTCCTCAAGCTTGTCTACCAGTTTTTCTATACCGACTACTGCTATATGAACTTTGGGTAAGGTTAAAACCAGCCTTGCGTTACCTTCATTGGTAAAAATTACAATACTTCCTGTCTCAGCTACAGCAATGTTTGCTCCTGTAATCCCCAGGTCTGCTTTGAGAAACTTGTCTCTCAAGTTTTTTCTGGCAAACCTTACCATCTTTTTTATGTCAGGCTCAACGGCATCGACCTTCTTGGTAAAAATCTCAGAAACTTCATAACGGGTAAGATGAATGGCAGGTAAAACCATATGAGAAGGGCGCTGACCTGCAAGCTGGATGATCCACTCCCCTAAGTCTGTCTCGTCAACCTCTAACCCCGCTTCTTTAAGATGTTTGTTAAGATGGATCTCTTCAGTAGCCATGGATTTTGATTTCACTATGGTTTTTACGTTATGAGCCTTGGCTACCTCTAACACATAGTTTATAACCTCTTTTGGGTCTTTAGTATAAAAAACCTTAGCACCTCTTTTGGTGGCTTGTTCTGTAAATTTTTTTATCAATTCGTCAAAATGTTCTGCAGCATAGCTTTTTACCCGAACTATCTCATTTCTTATCTCCTCAAAATCAAGCCCTGTATAAACCTTTTCTCGAGCAACTACATAAGCTTCATAAAAATTCGTAAGAGCCTTAGAAATAACCGGATTTTCTAAAGCTTTTCTGATTTCTTCTTTAAGCATAATAACAACCTCGTCTTTTTATTTTTAAATACTTTCAAATCGATAATAAATCAAAACAAATCTATAAATTTTCAACGCAAACAATTATCACCCTTTCTGGACCGTGAACCCCTATGGTTAAAACTCTCTCTATGTCTGCTGTTCTACTAGGACCACTGATAAGGGTCACATAAGGAGTATTAGTAAGATTAAAAGAACGAAGGGCGGTTTTAAGGTCTGGGAAGATCCTGCTTTTAGGAAGGATAGCTATGTGAATCTCTGGTAAACTTGAGACCAACCTTTTCTGTATGTGGTTAGAAACCTCTATCAAAGAACCAGACTCAGCTATAGCCCCGTCTACTTCGTTTATCCCGATTTTAGCTTGACTTGCTATTTCTGGGGTAAATTCAAAGGTAATCTGAGGGAGGTCTGCTAAAAGGTCTTCTTTTCTCTCCCCATCCAAAAACCAGGTATCATACCAAACAACTGATTTTTTGTCCTCAGATGAGGTGTTTTCTTTTATAAATCCTTTTATAAACTCTAAAGCTTCTTTTCGGTTTTTAAAAGAATATACCTCTGCCATCAAAGCAGAAGCCTTTTCTTTAAAAAGTTCAAACATTATGATTCCCTCCTGTAAGCCTCTGCAAGCAGGCTTATCACATGTTTTACCTTTGCGTTAACCTTATACCTCTGTGTACCTTCTCCTAACTGCATCATACAGGCAGGACATTCTGTGGCTACCACCTCTGCTTTGGTATTTTTTACATCTTCCATCTTGGACTGAAGTATCTTTAAGCTGGTATCTGCGTAAGCTAAGTGATAAGAACCACCGCTTCCACAACAGGCATCTGGTTTTTTCATCTCGACCAACTCAACCCCTGGAATAGCTTTTAAGATTTCTCTTGGCTCTACCCAAACCTTCATAGATTTTTTAAGATGACAAGGATCATGATAGGTTACCTTAAGCTTTAACTCTGCCTTTGGCTTTTTAAGCTTGATAACTTTTAAAAGAAAACTGGTAATATCGTATACCTTTTCAGCCCATTTTTTAGCTTTTGCCTCGTATTCTTGATCACCCTCAAAGATTAAAGGGTATTCATGTTTCAAGGCACTTCCACAAGAAGCACATGCAGTTATGATGTATTCTGGGTTTATCCTTTCAAAAAGGTCCAAGTTGTTTTTAGCCAGCTCCTTTGCTTTTTCTATATCTCCATGCACCATAACAGGCATACCACAACAGTTCTGTCCCTTAGGGATTAAAGTTTTAATCTCGTTTTTCTTTAAGACCAGCAGAATATCATCTCCTATTTCTGGATAAAGATAGTTTATAGAACATCCGGTAAAAAATAAAGCCGTTGACTGAGGGTTGGGGACCTCTATCACCTCGGGTGTAATATCTCTGAAGGACTTAGAGGCAAACTCTGGAAGCACAAAGGATTCATCAAACCTCTTTCCAAGGGTTCTCAAGAAAGCCCTTGGGGCCCTAAGTTTAGGCCCCCGTTTTTCTAAAAAGAACCCTTGCATTTTAGAAAAAGCTTTTAACCCCTTATCAAAAAGAGATGGATGAGTTAAAGCCCAAAAAGCTAATTTTTTTACCCAAGGTTTACCTAAATCTTTTGCAAGCTTATGTCTTAGTGCCAAAATAATTTTATCGTACTTTACCCCTGTAGGGCAGGCAAGCATGCAGGACTTACATACCAAACAGTTATAGATAAGGTTCATAAGATCCTTATCGCGAATTTTACCTTCTAAGTAGGCCTCTCCTAAGGCAATCTTACCTCTGGCAACTGCACTTTCCTTTACCTCAGTCCCATAAACAGGACAAACAGCCATGCAGTTGCCACACTTCATACATCTTATAAGTTCTCTCTTTAAAGCCTCATCGCTTTCAAAGACACTTTTTCCCACCGTTTAATCCTCCATAGGGACTAATTTTCCAGGATTTAAAATATTGTCAGGGTCCAAAGCCTTTTTAAGACGTTTCATAACCTCAATGCCAGAGCTACCGATTTCATTCTTCAGATACTTTTTCTTGGCTATCCCTATTCCATGTTCTCCTGAAAGCGTTCCTCCAAGCTTTAAAGCAGCCTCAAAGATTTCGTCTATGGCTTTATCAAGTCTTGCCATCTCGTCTTTATCCATAGGGTCAACCAAGATGGTGGGATGAAGGTTCCCGTCTCCAGCATGACCAAAGGTTCCTATGGTAAGATTGTATTTTTTAGCGATTTCCTGGATAGCTCTTAACATGTCTACAATCTTAGTTCTAGGAACAGTTGCGTCCTCTAACACTGTAGCCGGCTTTATTTGAGCCAAAGCAGGAAGAGCTGCCCTTCTTGCTGCCCAGAGGTTGTCTCTTTCTTGGTCTGTTTCTGCAACTTTGTATGTTCCTTTATTTTTTTGTATTACCTCTATTACCTTTGTTGCCTCTTCCTCTACCCCATCTTTTCCGTTTCCGTCGACCTCTATAAGCAACAACGCAGCAGCATCGGTAGGTAGACCTACTTTAGCAAAGTTTTCTACAGTCCGTATGGTCATGTTATCCATAATCTCTAAAGTAGCAGGTATAACGTGAGCCCTTATGATGTCTGTAACCGTTTGTCCTGCATCTTCAAGGGTACCAAAAAAGGCTATCATAGATTTTCTGTACTTAGGTGCAGGGATAAGCTTTAAAATTACCTCGGTAATAATACCCAAGGTTCCTTCAGACCCTACAAAGAGTCCGGTAAAATCATAGGCGGTAACGTTTTTAACGGTTTTTCCTCCAAATCTAAACACCTCTCCAGTAGGTAGAACCACCTCCATACCCATTACATAGTGTTTGGTAACCCCATACTTAAGACCTCTTAAACCACCTGCGTTTTCTGCTACGGTTCCTCCGATGGTAGCCACTGCCATAGACCCAGGGTCTGGAGGATAGATTAAACCATACTTAGCCACCTCTGCATTAAGGGTAGCTACTACCACCCCAGGTTGCACCGTTGCGGTAAGATTGTCAGTATCTATTTCTAAAATCTTGTTCATCCTTTGAAAGGAGATTACCACTCCTTTACTTAAGGGGACAGGGCCCCCGCTTAAACAGGTCCCTGCCCCTCTTGGATAGATAGGTACTTTATTCTCTCGACAAAGCTTAACTATTCCCTGTACCTGCTCTGTAGTTTGAGGGAAAAGCACCGCCCCAGGAATTTCCCTGGGAATCCCTGGGGTAGCATCATAACTGTAGGTTATAAGCTCTGATTCTTTGGTTAAAACATTTTCCTCTCCTAAGAGAGAAATACAGGCATTTATAAAGGCATTACTTAACATAATTTGCCCCCTTGCCTACAATTCTTGAAATGATTACCAATAAAATCGAAGCTACAAAGGTAGCTATAAGTATGTTATATCCTTCCTGAACTGCCGCTTGTGCAGCTGAAGCAGCTTTAGCAGTCTCTACCGCCTTTTCCCAGACAGGTATCATCCAAGTAAACACATAGGCCTGTAACATCGCAAGAATTCCCATCAAGAAAGTTAAAATTACAGAATGTTTAAAGGTAAATCTAAAAATATCTCCCTCTTTTCCGCTAAGACCGGTTGCTGCAGTAGCCACAGCTATAGACTGAGGAGAGATCATCTTACCCATAACACCACCGGAGGAGTTGGTAGCTACCGTAAGCACAGGGTCTATACCGATCTGTCTTGCAGTAACTTCTTGAAGTTTACCAAAAAGAGCGTTGGTAGAGGTATCAGAACCAGTCATAAACACTCCTAACCAACCAAGGAAGGCAGAGAAAAGCGGGAATAAAAATCCGGTAGAAGCAAAAGCCAATCCCAAGGTAATAGCCATACCAGAATAGTTCATAAGATAAGCAAATCCTAAAATAATTCCGATGGTAAGGATTGCCCATTTAAGAGAATTAAGGGTTTTTCCTGCAACTCTGATCGCGGTAGAAATAGAAGCACCTACTACAGGTATAGAAAGAATAGCTGCAAAAAGAATAGAGGTTCCTGCGGCGCTAAGGATATTCCAGGTATAAACTGCTGCCTTCGGCTTACCTACATAGTCTATTACCTCTTTGTCAAGTCCAACGATAGGAAATTTTAAGGTCAAAATCTGGTCTAAAGCTACTTTAACTGACTTAACACCCCAAGCAGCAACAAAAATAGAAAGGAGTATAAAAGGGGCCCATGCCCTAAAAACCTGACCTAAGGTGTACTGGAGCTTAGCCTTTTCTACCACTTCTTCATGTTCAAAGGTCCAAACCTCCTTAGGATGCCAAATCCTTACAAAAATAGCTGTACAGAGGATAGTTACGATAGAAGATAAAATATCTGGAAGATATGGACCTAAATAGTTAGAAACCAAAAACTGTGTAATAGCAAAAGAACCACCAGCAACGAGAAGAACCGGCCAGATTTCTAAGCTCTTTTTCCATCCTGCCATAACCACCGACATATAAAAAGGAATAAGCACACTAAAGAAAGGAAGCTGTCTTCCTACCATCTTGGATAAGGCCATTAAGTCTACTCCTGACACCTGAGCACCAACCACGATAGGAATTCCAATAGCACCAAAGGCAACTGGTGCAGTGTTTGCCAAAAGGGCTATACCAGAGGCATAAACAGGGTTAAATCCAATACCTGCAAGCATGGCTGCAGAGATAGCAACCGGAGTACCAAATCCAGCCGCACCCTCTAAAAACGCTCCGAAACAAAAGGCTATAAGGATAGCCTGAACCCTTCGGTCGTTACTTATCGCGGCTAAAGAGTTTTTGATGATTTCAAACTGCTTTGTTTCTACAGAAAGATTATAGAGATAAATGGCGGTAATAACAATCCATGAAACAGGCCATAGGCCAAAGAGAAAACCATAAAAAGTAGAAAGCACCGCCAGGTTAACAGGCATCTTGTAAACAGTAACAGCTATTATTAAAGCTATAAAGACAGCACCTAACGCAGCCCAGTGCCCCTTCATCCTTTTATAGGCTAAAGCCCAAAAAAGGAAAAAGATGGGGATAGCTGCTACCAAAGCCGACAAACCAATGTTACCAAGAGGATTTACATCCATCTGCCAAGCCATAAACCTACCCTCCTTTTAAAGGATTTTTAATAAATTTTCTCTTAGTTGCCACTTATACTCCTTTTTAAACTTAAGTCAAGTCCAAAATTTTTTAGTATTTTATTAAATTTCTGAAAAAACTTTAGAGAAAAATATCTCAATATCTTTCTTTCTTTCTTTCTTTTTTTATCTTACTTTTTCTTGCTTTTTCATTTTAAAGAAACTTCCAAAAAACTTAACAACCCTAAACTGCATTTTTTAGTTGCTCTAAGGATTTTAATAACATTCACCTATCAGATGTCATCAAACTCCCTTAACTTCAAAATCTCAAGAACCAACTAACCTTTAAACTTCTTTGAGCACTTGCTCTCGTCGATAACTTGCTAAATATCTCCCTAAATATCTCTATAATTAAAAACCTTAATAGACCAAATTATGCCTTTACCTGTTTCAAACAAAAGATACTCCCTTCGCAATATATTAAATCCACCCTTATTCTACCCTTATTATGCTTGTTGGTGAAGGCCATATTTGGAAGTTTTTAAAGAGGATATAGAAACAATATTTTTTATATATGTATTATAAAATTATAAAATATATCTATAAGATTGAGAACATGTCACCAAAATTTAAAATTTAAAAATATTTTCATAACTTTAATATAATGATTAGAATCTATCCTTTAAGTGGCGATTAATAATATCTAAAAGTTTTTAAGATTCACTAACAGAATAATACAACATAGGGGAACATGATGTTTAATCTCTCTAAAAGGTCAAAGGTTCAAAAACTGATCTTTCTTATAGGAGTCTTCCAAACCTTAATCGGGTTGTCTTATTTAACCCATGCTTACTATGTGAAGCTTACTTGGGAGTACGATGAGTTTGTATATGATTGGGACGATGTGGGAGGAAATGATGGAATGTTCTGGACACTCTGGGGGACGTTGATTTTATTGTATTCATCTTTACCTGACTCCGACATTAAAAACAACAAACTTCCGATAGTTTTTGTGCTCCTTCCAACTATTGCATGGGGCACTCTTTCGCTACTGGCTTTGGGAGACACTGTCTTAGCGGGAAAATTTGAACCCAATATCTTTACAATCTTTGCCCTTCTCCATGCAGCTCTTTTACCTCCAGGCCTTCTTCTATTGCTTTCTCTTTGGAAAAGTTCATAACCTACTAAAGACCATCAAAGAATTGGAGGGATGAAAATGACAAGAGCCGTGGTATTATTTAGCGGAGGCCTTGACAGCACTGCTTGCCTCTATTGGGCAAAAGAGAATTATGATGAAGTTATCATGCTCACCATAAACTATGGGAGCAACGAGGAAAAAGTCATAAACAAAATCGCGGAGTTCTTTTCAAAGGAGCTTAACATTCCACTTAAAATAATCCACCTAGACTTTTTAGAGGAGTTCTCAAAGCTTAGAGGGACAACTTTAGTTGGTGGGGAAACTCCAAAGGTTACATCAAAGGATTTAGAAAACACGGAGAAAGCCCAGGAAACTGCAAAGAGTGTTTGGGTGCCGGCAAGGAACCTTGTGCTAATTAGTGTTGCCGCCTCACTTTTGGATGCTCTTGGTGGAGGAGATATTATAGTGGGCTTCAACGCGGAAGAGGGTATGACATTTCCAGATAACACTCCTGAATTCGTTGAAAAAATGAACAATATGTTAAAATATGGGTCAATGAGTGATGTCAAAGTAGTTGCGCCATTAATAGGGTTGAGCAAAAAAGGAATAGCAAGACTTCTGAAAGAATTTGGTGCGAAGTATGAGTATTCCAATTCCTGTTATATGCCTAAAGGGTTTACAGAAGATGGAAAACCGATTCATTGTGGGGAATGTGAAAGCTGTATAAGGAGACATCGTGGTCTTGTTGATAGTATAGGAGAGGATAGGACAGTTTATAGAGTGCAGCCAAGGATCTAAGAGCTTAGCGATACGTTTGGATCTCCTTTAACTTTTAAATTTTCTAAAAACTAAAAGTGTCATGAAAAGTTGTAACTTGTAAGTTATAACTTATACGGTCCAGCATCCTGCTAGCCGAAATTTTCTCCTAGGGTGAAAGGAAGGTCAGCAGATCTTCAGGGGGCTTTTAAAACTCTACTCT
>LDZQ01000016.1_pt1 | contig 19229 bp, 14 predicted proteins | sample 615361 | NCBI WGS metagenome assembly LDZQ01 (sample SAMN03408297, study PRJNA278302) | terrestrial metagenome | isolation source: oil reservoir sample I2 | place: USA: Alaska, North Slope, Ivishak formation | collected 2013 | reverse complement strand
TCCTTTAATTAAGTCTGCTTTATACGAATTGAGGCAAATGTTTGTAAAGAGATTTTATAAGGAGACACAATTCTCTTGACAAGTGTCTATAATATAACATAAAATTATTTGGATGTAATATAAAGCTTCAAAATCGAATACGCTTTTTATATGCCGTAAGAGATATAAACACATTCATTTGGGAACATTAAATACCATTACAGTTAAAATTAATTCCCTATTTACATCTTGAGGTTGGTGAAATACATAACTAAATATAGTTTCATTTTTCAGTTTATCACTTTTTAAATTCCATTCTCGCTTATAACAAGAATGTGTTTTAACCGTAGGGGCTATTTTACTCAGTACTGAGCTAAAATCTTGATTTTTATTAAATAACAAAATAGCTGTCTTAGTATCTCTCCAACTCATGTACCCTAACAACTGATCTATTGCTTCGATGAATTTCTTTTCACCTCTCCAGAACTTGCACTCGGCTATAAATACATTTTTACCTTCAACACGTATAAGAATATCTGTTTTGCCTCCATAATTGAAAGTTTCTCCTGTGGCTTGACCCTCATAATGTGCATTAAGCATCATCAAGAAGTGATCTCGAATTTCTTCTTCCTTTAATTTAGAAAATGTTTTAGGGCTTCTTTCCATAACTAAAGCCATATTGTAAATCATCTCCAAGATATTCTCGTATTCCTCATCTGCTAAAACAGGTTCTGGCTTAAAAGGCTTTTTTGAAACCTTAGGAGGCTCGAATTTAAGTTTCTTTCTAATAGACGGAATTGTATAAGTTTCTGGCATATCTTCACGGCGCTTTATTGGAATTCCAAGAGAACTAACCAAACCAATATCGTCAAGGAGCTTCTTCTTTCTTTGAGATACAAGCTCCCTAACAAAGGTTTCGAGCGAATTATTAAAAGACTCAACATCTCGCATAACCCATTCCAGATACCTCTTGATTTCATTCAAATCCCTTTGATATTCTTGTTTAAGTCTTTCTGCATTATGTTCTACCATTTCATAGATTAAATGAATCTCTTCCTCTACAACCTTTCCACGTGGAAAATTAAAGGTATATGTTGAAGGCGTATATTGAAGCAACTCTGCATCTCCTTCAAATGGAATAGCTATTATAATTTGAATTCCCTTTACATAGAATGGACGACTTCTATCAAAAATGATTCTCGTAGGGTCTTTGCTTACATCAATATCTACTTCTTTTTGAGAATAGACATAAATATTGTCTTCATAAATTTTAGGTGGTTTAAGAGAATATTTAGATAAAAGATATTGGCAAAAATCCTCTTCGCTCACATTAAGAATATAGTCAGGCTCGTAGCTCTCAACTTCCTTTATTAACTCAGCTTTCCTTTGTTCTAAAAAATCGTAGAGGCTCCCTTTCCAAAAAACAATAGATTAGTCTTCATTTTCTTTTATCTTCCATTGGAATAATTTTCGGCAGGTATCTAAAGTCCAAGTATAGCGAGAATTTGGGCGGGGTGTATCGAAGCCAGATAACCCACTGTTAGGCGCTGTTATCCGCATTATTTTATCCACAAATCCTTTAAGTTTTCTTTACCGCTCCAATCATCTTCTCTTAGATATAAATATTTCCAATTTTCATTGCTTGCCTTACTTACAGCCTCACACCATTTTTGAGCAGCAATATTCTTATCAGTTACTTGAATTTCTTCCCTTCCTTTTGTTTCAACTATGTAAAACCCATCTTTGGTTTTCACTATAAAATCTGGATAAAAATTTCTCCATTTTCTTTCTCTTGGATCGTAATATGTTATTTTCAATCCAACGATATGAGGTATGTTTTTTATAAACGAAATTACATCTTCCGCCCTTGTTAGGAAATTGACAAAATCAGCTTCCATGTCATTATCTACAGGTGATGATGGTATTTTTATTTCATGCTCATCCTCATAGGCAATTCTCACAAACAAACTCTTTTCAGAATCTATAAATTGTTTAGTCCATGGAAAACTTTCAAGCTCTTTTATACTGATTAGTCCTTTCAAATCAACATTGGTAGAAAACATAGGATTACTAACTAATGGTCTAGCAGAATTTATTATCTCCTTTTTAATCTGAGTATACCATCCTTTAACAGAAAGAAACTTTAATACTGTTTCATTAAGTTCTACTTTGGTATCAAATAACCTATCAGTAATATATTTCTCAACAGATTCCAAAAGGATGTTAAAAGAATTTGGTAAAGGTATTTCTTCTTCCAATTCCCTTACCAATCTGGTTAAGCGAATAATGGGGATATCATAGACAGACGCCTCAATCTGCCCTTCATCCAGAATCTCTCCCTTTAAATCAATAACTTCATATTCATATTTTTTTCTGAAATCTTCAATTTCTTCATATCTAAAAACATGAGAAGGTAATTGAGAAAATATTTTTTCAATAATCGCTCTTACATCTAAATCTTCATTAAAGGATAAAAATTCAGTCTTTGGTATATTAAACTTCATCATCTCAGGGACTTCGATTCTCGGGTTAAATGATATAAAAAATTCTTTTGGTGCCTCTGGTATCTTAATACCTTCAAGTTGCTCAAGATTATCAAGAACTTTTAATAAATTTGGAGGACCTACTACTTCTAAGATATTTACCCATTTTTCAACATCAACACCTTCTTTTGGGAAAAGTTTTCTCAATCCTCTTCCTATCACTTGTTCTGGGAGTATTTCTCTTTCAGAAGCATAAGACCTCAAACCAAGGATTACTGTAACTGAGCGCACATCCCAGCCTTCATTCAACATCATCACACTTACTATTACTTCAATAGGGTTGTCAGGTTCGTCAAGTTTCCTCACAAGCTCAACCGCAAGTTCCTTGTCTATTTCTTTTTCTTCGCCATTAATTTTAATTTTTGAAACTATCTCTTTTCCTTTCTGCTTCAGTTTTGACTTCCACTCATCAAGTTCCGAATGAATTAATATCATATTGGAAGAATCTATATCCTGCTCCTCAAGCAACTTTTCATAAATTGACTCTGCATTTGATATTTCATCTGCCATAACAAAGAGCACGGATTTTCTCCCCAATTCCTTCAACTTCTCTTTGTGCTTTCTCCATCTATCCAATGCAGCGCTTATGTAAGGCATGAAATCATCTATGGAAAAACCTTTTTTGATGAGCGGAGCATCATACACTATTACTTTTGCAGGATATTTCACAATCCCTGTTTGTAGAGCTTCCCTTAAGGAAAAATCTACAATTATCCATGGGAATAATGCTCCTCTTTCATCTTTGGGAGTTGCACTAAAATCAAGTTCCATAAAAATCCCTTTTGAATGTCTTTCAATTAATTTTTCATGTAAATCCCACAGATAATTTTGCCATTTACTCTCTTCTCTGTGTATATGATGTGCCTCATCCTTAAGTATCATCAAATTTGGATAATTATTAAGGATTTCCCACAATTTGGTTGATTTTGCTTTATAGGGTTCTTTTCCCGGAGAAGGAATATAAAACAATGTAGTTACAATGTCTTCCTTTTGGCTCTTTTCTTCTCTGAAACCTATCTGATGTATATTCGTTACAAAAATAACACCTTCCTCATCAGGTGGAGGAAATCTATCAACATCTGAAAATGTGTCTCTTGTTATTACCTGAATTTTGAAATCTTTTTTCCATTCTTTCGGTATTAACTGAAACTCTTCATATATTGAAAGATCTTCAAGGTCTTTTTTGAGTCTATCATAAACTATGATATTTGGTGCAACAAAAAGGAAAAATCTCGTATATTTCTCTTGATCCTCATATAGATAATTAAAGAACGACCACACACTTAATAAAGCCATTGCAAGCGTTTTTCCTGAACCGGTTGCCATTCTAAAAGCATATCTTGGGTATTTATCGTATTCCTCATAACCAGATACTTTAAAAGCACCAAATTTATTAAGAAGTTCACTCACTTTCAAAATTTCCTCAACCTCATACAAATAGATTAGGGTTTCCACCGCTTCTCTCTGAGAAAACCAGAAAACTTTATCTCTTGGCTGTTCAAACCAGAAGTTGAGCAAGTATCTCGTGGTCTCAGTTACACCAGGGTATCCTTTCTCTCTCCACTCTTTAACTTTTAGCCTCAGATTATTAACGCAAACAGCTTCTGATGGAAAACGGGCATAAGGTTTTCCATTCTTTCTCTGCTCATTTGCCCATGCTATTCCGTTTAGAATGTATTCTTTGAATTTCTTTTCAACCAGATCAAGGTAGTGCTCTTCGATGTTTACCCACTTTGGATATGGTTCAAGTATTGAGTCTGGTGGGATGAAAGTAATATCTGATGGAGGTTTTTTTACTTCAAAAACTATAGCATCATTTTTCTTTTTCTCTGCCATTTCACTTACCCCACATTAACGATGAGCTCCTTTGAGGTCTCTCCGCCAAATATATCTGTTATTTTAACTACAACCCTGTAACTCCCTGGTCTATCGTAGGTATGAGATGCTTTAACACTAACTTTGCCCTCTCCAGGCTTTTTGTCAAAACTAACAAAGTCATGCTTGAAAACATTCCCATCATAGTTCCAATCAACAGCCCAGTAATTTATCAATGGTAAGAAGTATTTTTGTTTTTCTTTATCACTTTTCGCATTCTTTATTCTTTCTCTTATCTCAGCCTCAAGTTCTTCATACCCATGTGGAAGTCTTACCCAGAAGTCCTTTATCTCAATTTCAACTTTTAATCCATCTTCTTTAACCTCAAGCCATACATATCCTGGCTCTATGAATCTTAAATGCTTCCTTATCTCTTCATCAAAGGCATATTCAAAGTTTGCCACCTTTGACAAATCAATTTTGTATTTCTTCATTACTTCTTCAAGTTTTTCAACAGGCGGTATGTGCAAAAGCTTTAGTTTAACATCCTGCATTTCCCACAAGTCTCTTGCTCTCTCAAATGTATCAGGTGCCCAGTCCCATCCAAGGATTACTAGGGTCCAACCATCCTTGTAAAAAGGAGTTTCTTTGAACTCTTTAATTGCTTCGTGAATTTCAGCAGGAGTAACAGGAAAGTTTGCGTGTCCAACATGGATAATCTCTTTTTCTTTTTCCCGCAATCCATGGAGATACTTGAAAACTTGTTTCATCCTTGCAGCACCGTAAAGATTCAAGATAAGGTTGATAACATCCGCATGATTATACATCTTATCTGTCATGTAGTTGGCTATCGTCACCAGATAGAACGGTCTGCATGGTTTTCCATAAATGGGTCTTTTGCTTTCATCTTCAACTTTTATGCCGAGAGCTTTTGACTTTGCTATATCAAGGAGTCTTTTTCTTGTTACATGAATTGCATACTTTGACATATCACAGCAAACCCATCGCCTACCAAGTTTTTCAGCAACTGCTGCTAATGTACCAGAGCCACAGAAGAAATCAGCCACTATGTCTCCTTCATTGGAGGATGCAAGAATTATGCGTTCGAGGAGTTTTTCGGGTTTTTGAGTGGGGAAGTTTAATCTTTCTTCAGCCATGGGATTAATAAATGGGATATTCCACACATCTGGTTCAACAACTTCGCTTGGATTTTTATCAGTGTAAACAACCTCAACATACTTACTTAGGTCAATTTTCTTCCGAACCTTCTCAAATTTTTCCCTATCATAAATAAGAAGTTTTCTTACACCTTGGTCAACTACAACATGATATCCTTTTTCAAATCTATCTTTAGATTTTGCCTCTGTAAATAATGCATTAAAAATATTGTCCTTGCTTTTCGAATAAAACAAAATAGTATCATGCATACACGGAAATTCTCCTTTTGAACGCCGAGAAAACCTTCCATAGTGCCACACAATTTCATTCCTAAAATTCTCCCTTCCGAAAATCTCATCCATCATCAGCTTAACATAATGCACCATTCTATAATCAAGATGCACATAGATTGAGCCGTCATTTGCAAGGAGCTCCTTCATCAATACCAATCGTTCATACATATAGTTGAGATAAGAAGCAATTCTTTCTTCTGGTGTTCTTCCGCCCCACATGTCTCGGTAGGCAAGCTCTTCCATGATTGAAGGACTTTTTACAATTTCATTTTTTGGCATTAAATCACGCCAGCTCTCAGGCATGGGAACTTTAAAAGAAAAATCTGCCCCTGTTGCAAATGGTGGATCTATGTAAATGAGTTTTATTTTTCCTCTAAGGTTTATGGTTTCTCCGTTTATATTAATTCCCTGAAGAAGAGAAGACATTGCAAGTTTGTTATCTCCCCAGATGAGAAGGTTTTTCCAATCCTTGGGATAATTTTTCGGCCATTCCTCTTCCGGGAAAAGAGGAATCCACCTTTTAAGGGATGAAAGTTTTTTGTTTATCCCCAGAAGTTCTATTTTTTGAAAAGGAAGCGTCGTCTTTTTTACTTCTCGCACTTTCCCATAGTTCCTATTAACACTTTCCTTCGTGAATTCACTCTCCCTTTTTCCATCCCAAAGCAATTCAACCCACCCGCTCATTTTAAAAACCTCCTTATGTGCGTGATGTGGCCTAACATTATTCGCATAATTATTCGCATATCTGAAGGTTTCTGAAGAGCGAATTTGGATAAAAACTCGTAGGGTTGAAATCGGATACCAGCATCCGAAATGGAACAGAGAATCGGGCTCTTCGGGATACTAATCATACTTCTTCACCTATTTCTTTTAAAACCTCTTTAACTAAATCACGATATTTATTTACTATCCAGTAGTTATCTTTAACTTCGCCTTCTGTCCCTTGAGGCATTTCAAATTCTATTATTTGCCTGAGATGGGGTGTAGATTTTTTAGTTAAAAATTGAGATATGTTACTAAGGTATCTTCCAGTTTGGCCTATGTCTATGTTTTTCCCAATGCCCATATCAAATAATCTTTGTTTTATTTCTTCTCTACTAAAAGTACGGTTTTCTGATAAAAGGATCTTTATAAATGCTATAAGTCTGGGTGTTAAGTCAGAATCCCTCGTCAATGTTTCTTTTAATCTTTTCTTTAATTCCTCATCAGTAAAATTACCTTTTTCTAATGAAAAGGGACTGGGATATGATTTTTTCATCGTTTTTTGTTTGCTTGTTTTTTTCTCAATGTATTCTTCCACACCTGGTGTGGGTATAATGACTTCCGGAATTATAAATAACTGATTATTTTCATCAACAAAAGGCTTTAATCTAATGCATTTAATATCAATTTCATAATCCCTTAGCCACAATACAGCTTTCAATACATCAGGATGAAACTCTTTAGATACTAAAATCAATCTCTGCTTTTGATTGATTTTTTCTAAATCTTCCTCAATAAATTCTTCAATTTTATCCTTAGGATTTGGTTCAGAAACACCCAAATCTACTAAATACTTTTCATACATATTAATAATATCGGTAAATGTGAATTCGGAAAAATTAGCTGCATACGTAATTGCTTGCCAATATACATCTTTACCAGAATCATCTTTTTTAAGTTCTATTATTACTAAGTTTCCATTTTTATCCAAAGCCAATAAATCTGGTTGCCTACCAGAAGGTAATAATGTTTGCTCAGAAATAACTAATAAATTTTCACCTAAAATTCCAGGATTTTTTCTTACCCATATTTCAATATCAAACTTTTCTTTAACTTCTAACTCTCTAAAATTTATTGGTTTTAGTTCTCTTGCGGTTTTGCTTTTTAGATCCACTTTATACATTTCTACCACCTCCGTGTCGTATTCCGAAATACATCTGGAGTATGCAAAATTTGGTATAAATCAAATTTGGAGCGCGATACAATCCACATGCCTGCTCCACATCATAACATCAAAAAACATAAACAAGCAAGAAATTTCTAATTTTCAAAAAAATTTTTTCTTAAAACATTATCTAAATATTTTTGCCCTTCTTCAAGTGTTAGTACAAAATGTTCCTCTACAGTTTCATCAAAAAGTGGATTTATCTCATTTTCAAGGTCGCGTAATCTATAAACTCGGAGACTTTCTATAAAAATATTCCCTGGTTTTAATTTGTCAGCCTTGATAAAAAACCAATCAGAGAATATTTCAAGTTTAAGCACAGCAAGAACAGGCTGATATCCCATATTTTTTTGATGCAAGAGCCCTTCTGCATCCTTTTGTCCATATTTAATAGTATTTTTTGTAGTTGTCTTTACTTCAATCGAATATTTTTCCTCTCCTCTTACGGCTTCACCTATATCAACTCCTTGAACACCTCGCTCTGACTCACCCACATACTTAAAACCTGCCTTTTGAAAAGAAAGGGCTAAAAGTTTTTGACAGATTTTACCAAATTCCTGAGCTCTAAATTTTTTATAAAGTTTTTCCAATTTTTCAAAGGTTTCAAATTTCATGGTTTACATTTCTTCTATTTCTGGACCTGTAAAAGGGTCCCATTTTTTGAAATAGTATATCTTTTTTGTTTTGGTTAATTTTTGGGTTAGCAATTCCTGTAACTCTCTGTCCATTGTTGCTAAAAGAATTCTTTTATTATTTGAGACCTTATCTAAAACTTCAACAAAATTTTTCTTATGTTCAGATCCCAAACTTTGAGATGGATCATCAAGTATAATAAAGTCAAATGAAGAAGTAGAACCCTTAAGTGAAGCCATCGCAAGGAAAATAGATAAAGCAAGAGCATTCAAATCTCCTTGACTGAGAACAGGAGCCAAATCTCTGTTACTTTGATCACAGAATGAATAGCTATTCTTGCCACTACTATCAACATCTACATATAATTTTATTTCTTTAATTGCTGGATTATTTGTAATTTTTAAAAAATATTCATTTATGGTTTTTTCAGCCTCTCTAATAAGCTTTTCAGCTTGCTCGTGAGACACCTTTTTAATTGCTTCCATAATTTTTTTTGTACGTGTTACCAGAATAGCTATTTTATCCAATAATTCCTGTAAATGTTGGAACTCGGCTGTTTTTTTAATATTTTCAATTATATTTATTTTATTTATAAGGTTTAAAACTTCAAGAATTTCCTGAACTTGATCGGTTTTTTCCTGAATCTTATCAAGTTTTTCATGTTTGTTTTTAATAGCTTCTTCTAATGTTTCAAGTTGATTTACAATATCTTCCAAACACCTATTTAAAAGACCAATTGGATCATCTTCGGAAATTAATTTTTTTCCTAAAAATAATTCAATTTTTTCAGTGCTTTCGCTTAAATCTTTTTTATATCTTTCCAAATCGTCTTTATAAGTTTCTAAATTTTTGATTAACTTATCAATTTCCTTTGACCTTTCACTCAACCTTTTTATTTCTTCATTAATTTTTTCAAATTTTTCTTTATATTTTTTGTTCCATTCTTCCTGTAAATGTTCCAATAATCCTGGATTTTCTTTCCCGCACACAGGACATATATCTTTATCTATTCCTTCTCCTTTTAAATACTCAATAGCATCTTTTATCATCTTTCCTTTTAAATCTAAATTCTTCATTTCTTTTTCTCTTTCTCTAATTTCATTTTCCGTTTCTAATTTTAATTTCTGTAATTTATCTTCATCTCCATATTCATTAACAAATGTTTCCATCTTTTTTTTGACTTCTTTTATTTTTTCTTTCTTCTGGTTGTATTCCCGAATTAAATCTTCAATTTTTGATTTTTGGTCTATTAAATTTTTTCGTTTTTCTAAATCTGGTAATTTTGATTTGAAGGCTTTTATAAGCTCTTTCACCTCCTTAAGCTGTAAAGTTAATTTCTTTAAATCAGTAGGCTTTGGTATTTCGGGAAATGAGAGCCCTGTATTAGTGGCAAATTCCTCTATTTCTTTTAAAATAGCTTCAAAGATTTTAATTGCTCCTTTCTCATTAAACTGATCTTCTTTTATTCCTTTATCAAATAATTTTCTTTTTTTATCTTCAAGATCTTGTTGACGGATTTTTAAAATATCTTCAATTTTTTTCTTAAAAGCATTTAAAGCTTTATCCATGGTTCTTAATGTTTCTTCTACTTTTGCAGTTGCAATACCCGATATAATGTTTCTATAATCAGAAAGACCGAACAATCTGTCAATAGCATCATTTCTATCTTTTGGTTCCTGAGTGAGGATAGCACGAATTGCCTCCTGGTGTTGATAAACCGTAGTTAAAAAGTCCCTGAAAGAAGATCTTAAAATCCTTGAAAGAATTACTTCAGACTCTTTACCTTTTAATTTTTCCCCATCTGGTAGAACAATTTCTAACTCATCTTTTGTTTTGCTGATTAACTCTCTCGATAGTTTATAAATATTCCCGTTTCTGTCCTTAAGATGAAGTTCCACAAAAACATTTTTTTCTGAAGAAAAATTGCGATTTTTAATTTCCCAGTTAATTCGTTCACGAATTCTTGTATCTTTCCCGGTACATTTTCCACCATACAAGCACCACTCAATAGCATTAAGAGTGCTACTTTTCCCATGATGATTTTCTCCAAAAAGAAGGACTACAGGCGCATCAAGTGAAAGTTCCTTTTCATCTGTATATCCGCGAAAACCTCTAATTTTAATTTTCTCTAAAACAAACATAACATCCTCCCCCCTTATAGAAACTGACTTATAGTATTTGTTCTATTCTTATATTCAAATTCTGTCCAATAATAACGAGAGAACCAACTTCAATTTCTTCCCACTTTTCTTCTGTGAGTTGTTCAGAGCAGACAAGAACAGCTTTCTCCCCTCTTAGAGATTTACTTTTAAGCAAAGCTCCTGTTTCATCTGAAATAACCTGAAAAAGTTCATCATAAAAAGAAATCCTTCTAAGTAAATAAAGAGAATAATACCCCCTTAAGGTATCTGAATATCTAAATGCATAAAGTTGAGCTCCATCGGAAAGAAGAAAATTTAATCCACTGTGGCTTTTTGTAATAACTTTCTCCACGGCTCTTTTTATACCTTCTGTTACATTATTATAATCCTCTATACACTGCAATATCCAGTAAAAATAAACTTCCGAGTCGGTCTCCCCTTTAATATTTTCTCTGTATTTATCCTTCAGTAACCCAAAAAGAAACTCCCTGTCTATTGAGCCATTATGAGCAAATATCCAGTTTTTATACTGAAAGGGATGAGAATTTTGTTCAGATGGAATCGCTCCAGTACCCTTTCTCACATGGGCAATGATTATCTTTGAACTAACTTCTTTTGAAAGCTCAAAAAACCGATGGTCATTTAACGCTGATAAGCTTCTCTTAAAAACTTTTGCCAAAGAGTTTTCGTACCAACCAATTCCCCATCCATCAGGATTTGATTTGCCAAAGTTTCTAAAAGGTTTATTAGCTCTTAACAAAGAAAACTCCAAATCTACAGGTTTATTTGCAATAACTCCCAAGAGTCTGCACATTTTTGATACTTTTAAAATTTTTCTTCCAACTGTTTTAATAACTTTTCAAACTCTTCACTAATTTCTTTAGCCTTTTGAGTTAAGAGAGTTTTTATTAACTCTTCTCCTCCGCTTTCATAAGCGTCGTAAATTTCTCTCCACAACTCCTTAGTAGATTCATCCTCTATCCTTTCTTCTATAAGATTTTTAAGATTCATATCCACCTCCAGCGATTTTAATTTGTTTTTTGCTTTGTTTGCTTGAATTCGGTAACCTTGGTTCAATAGTTTTTATTAATACCTTTCAAGTTCATAATATAGCAAATCAATATAACTTTTAATAACCGGACTGGGTTTTATTCTATCCCTTACAAATCTGACAAAACGGAGAACATGTCTTTTTGGCACTATATCGCAGAGTAACCACAGGGTATAAAGATAAAGCAATCTGCAATCTTTATTCTGATAATCTTCAATATCCTTGCAATCCTTACCTATATCATTTAAATCTCCGTAAGCAAAGGCGTTCCACATTTCCTCATCCTCTGCAATTAAATCCTCAATGCAACCCTGAATTGTTCCAAGAAGTTCATACCTGAATTCATTAAAGTAAATTTTGGAAAAGTCTATTCCTTTTTGAGTGAGTTTTCCCTTTAATACCTCAGGTGGAATATAGGTATTTTCTTTTTCCACGAGCTCTTTTACACTCTCATAAATCTCTTTAAATGGATTATATTCCTCTTCCTCTTCCTCTTCCTGTTTTCTTTCTTCTTCCCTTACCTCTGGTTGATGTTCCTGATTATAGGTAAACTCAGTTTCTTCATAAAGAGATCTCCAGAATAAATATTCTTCTTCCCTTTCTTTTTTAGTTTGAGAAAGCCATTCCTCCCATCTTTTTCGCCTTTCAAGTTCCCTTTCAAGGGCTTCAAGATCTTTGTAAAATTGAGCATCACAAAGGGTTGATAAATAGTTGTAATGATAGGGATTCTTAAAAATTAAAAATGCAAAGTCTAAAAGACTATGCCAGAGCCAGGTATGATATGAAGCAAGATAATAGTGGGCAACCTCTCTCAAAAGCAAAAGGCTTTCCCGTTTAAATTTAAGAGGTTCCCTTTCTTCAACTTCTGGGGTTTTCATCTTTTCAAGCTCAAGTTCAGCAAGCTTTCTTGCGTATTTTGCGAACTCACTTCGGTAAACCTTTTGTGGTGCCGTGAAAGTGAATCCCCTTTTGAAAAGCTCTCTTAAAAGCTCAATATCATCCAGTATTTTTTCGCCATAAGCCTCTGTTATTTCAAAAACAGCCTTTTCTAAATCTCTAAACTTTTTACTCATTAAAAGTTCAGGTTTGGCCATATCTCAACTCCTTGTACTAATCTTCCAGATACCTTTCTAAAATCATTCCGAGAAGATTTCCCTTTCCTACAAGCCTTCCTGTTCTATCCCTTGTTTCGTTTCTTTTCGGATCGTATTTTCCCAGATATCTTCCCAATCTATCTCTTAATTCAAGGGTTCCGTCTCTTTTTTCCACTATTTCCCCGAGTTTCCTTCCATACCTATCTTTTAACACCTCTTTTCTCATGGCCAACCTCCTTCTATGTTTTTATTTTATACCAATTTAAATCCCACACTTTCTTCAGATCTCAATTCACTCTTAAAGGCACGGAATAGTCTGTTTAAGACCTCAAGAACTTCCTTTTTGCTATACTTTGTCTCTGAAAATCTTGGCCTCTGAAGATACCTTACAAGGGTTACAAGGAAGGCACCGTTAATTTTTAAAGATGAGAGTTTTTTAACCACTTCAGGATCTTTAAAAATTTCTGCAAACTTTTCATCCCTGGTTTCTCTCAAAACGAGATCCGGATAAAATTGTGGATCAAGGGGCCCGAACTCCATAATGTAGTCAAACCTTCCCGGTCTTCTAACAGCCCAGTCAAGAAGGGCACGGTCATTGGTTGTGGCAATTAGATAGAACTCATCGGTAGAAAGAAATCCGTCAAGTATTTGAAGGGTTGAGGCAAGATGCGAAGGATGGGGGAATCTGTCCCTTGAACCGACTAAAAGGTCTATGTCATCTATGCAAACAAGAACCGGTTTGAAAATCTGAGCGTATTCAATTACCGTTGTGAGACTTACCCGACAGCTTGCATCAACTACAATACTTGTCAAATTTGAATTTGCTTCCATGCACTCTGAAAGCAAAGCCTTTATAGTTTCGGTTTTGCCGGTTCCCGGCTCTCCCACAAAAAGATACTTTATAGAGCTTCCTCCCTTCTTAACAACCTCTATAAAATCCCTCAGTTCATCCTTTTCCTTAATAAAAATATCTTTCAGTTTTACCCTATATGGTGGAAGAATTTTTAAGGAAATCCTATCTGACATTTCATCATAAAAAATTCTCAATATTTTCTTTGAATAACCTGAAGTTGCTATGGCTTCCTTTATTAAAATATCTGCAAGTTCTGCTGAGTTAATATTTTCTGGATCGGTGCCGGTAACGCTAAGTATGTATATTGAGCTTCTTGGGTATTCTATTTTGTTACAGGATACATAATATTTGTGGTCTCCAAACCTAATTATTGCCACCAAATTGGGCTGGGAGATAATGAAATCCTCATTTGAACTCAATCCCGAAATAGCAGGTGAAGTAACCACTCCAGAATCAGGGGAGACAGAAAAAAGATCCTCAAGTTCAAGAGTATCGGTTTTTAATTGCCCAATATGAATTTTTACAAGATAGGACTTTACAGATTGCCAGACCTCATAATAAAGATTTTTTACATAGGATGTAATGGAAATATTTAAGTCTCTTAACAGCCTTTGCCTCATCTAAGCCCTCCTTTTTTTAGCTTTTTTATTAATATTATACTTAGATTGGGTGACAGCAGTATGTCAGTGACTTTTTAAAGATTATTCAAGACTTTTTGGAGATCCCTTTCAAATTCCTCTCTCAGTGTTTCAGGTTTTATGATTCTTACATGGGGTATCCAGCTATAAAGCCATTTTTTGAAAATCCCTATCCCTCTTACTTTAAAACTTACCTCTATCCAGCCATTTTCAAGTTCTTTCACCGCCTGTTCCTTTACCCATTTCTTTCTGAGAAAATACTCCTTTACCTCTGGAGAAAACCTGGCAATAACTTCAACCTTGGGAGAATCAACGGATGGACCAAAGGTCTCCTCAACCCTCTCAGGAGGAATCATTTCCTCTTTTCTTAAAATAAAGTATTTTCCTGTTCTGCGAACTGAACGCATTTTATCAAGAGCAAAAGTCCTCATTTTATCAGACCTTCTGCATCTTGCCAGGAGATACCAGAAACCAAGTGCATAAAAAAGATAGTAAGGTTCAATCTCTCTTTTTTCCGGCTGGGTGTTTTGTCTTTTCTGATACTCAATCTCTACGATTTCTTTTTCTTTTATGGCAAAAATGAGCTCTCTAAAAAGGGGAAGCAAGTCTTTATCAAACCCCTGTTCCTGAAAGAAAATAGCATATTCTGAAACATCTTCCTCACATGTTTTAATGAACCTTTTCATAAGATTTTCAAAATATTTTTCCACCTCTTCTCCAAGAACTTTTCTAAGATAACTTTTACTGAGATGAAGCAAAAGCAATTCCTCAAGGTGCAAAAAACTTTTTCTTAAGGAAAAGCCCTTTTCAAAGGTATAGCTCTTTCTACTCGGATCATAAATTATAGGGAAACCAGCTTCTATAAGATTGTTGAGATATCTGAAAACACTTCTTTCAGAAACCTTAAGCTCCTCTGAAAGACTTTTCACATCCAGTCGCTCCCCCCTATCAAGCTTTACAAGGATATAAAGCAGCTTTTCAAGTTTGCTCTTCATAACCTCTCACACCTCAAAAGATTCTATTTAAAAAGCATTATAAATTATTATACTGACAGCATATTGACAGAAAAGTATGAATTTTTGATAAAAAATTTATTTTACTTCAACGAAGAGAGGGAAGGGAACACCGAGACCGCTAATAATACAGTTCCCCAAGGGTAGCATTGGGAGAGTTCCTATTATATCTTCTCCGGCAGATTCAATATAGGTAGAAACAGCATCAAGATCTGAGGCATTAATGGTGCGGAACATAACCTGGGTATTCATCTGGGAAAGAACGAATTTACTTACCTGAGCCGGTCTTTGCGTAATGGTTATAAGACCAAGATTAAATTTTCTTCCTTCTGAAGCAATCTTCTTTGTATAGTTAAGTGAAAGATTATCACTTCCAGCCTTTACCTCATCAACCCCTTTTTCTGGTGCAAAATTGTGAGCCTCTTCAAGCACTATTACACGCTCCCTGGGTTCTTTTTTATTTTCAAAGAAGATTGCCTTCAATATAAGCCCTGCTAAATTTACTCTTGTTGAAGGAAAGGTGATGTTTTTGAAATTAAAAATTACAATATTTTTAGGAGATTTTATACCCCTAATAAGGTCCTCATATACACCCTTTTGACCTGTAATAGCAGATTCTCCGTATGTATCTGATAAATAATTCTTTATTTCTTCTAAATCATCAACTTTATTAACCTCTAATTCTTCAATAACTTGAAGAAGGTTCATTTCTGAAAATTTGGTTAAATTTAAAGAATTTTTTATGTATTTTCTTAATATGCTCTGATTATTCTTTGCTATATTTGCGTTTCCGCTTACAAGATTATCAAAGCCAGCCTCTTTAATTAATTCAATAACCTCATCGTATCTTACGGGAAAAATTACATCTTCAAATATTATATGCTCAATTTCATCCTCACTAAATCTTTCAACAAGAGCTTCATAATACTCTCCATGGGGATCTAAAATAAAAACCTGAACAGGGTAAGAATTTAAAAGAGTTATCAAAAAGCCCTTTGTAAAATAGCTTTTCCCTGATCCGGTTGTCCCAATTATCAGCATATGCTTTCTCAATACTTCCTCAGCATCTATAAACACTTCCATGTCTGTTCCTTTTAGTTTGCCAACCTTTATAGGTCTGCTCATGGAAAAACCTGAATAAGCTTTCTTTAAAACTTGATTTAGAATTTGATCTGAAGCCTTATAAATTGGACTTCCAACTTCAAAGGGCTTTCTCGGCATATCAAGGATTCCATCCTCATTAATTAGCCTGTAAATTTCAGCAGAGGCAATTCTAAAGTTATTTCTGTTTTTGTTCCGATAAGCATAAACTGCTGCCATTTTCCATTCATTATCTTTTTCAGCAGAAAATATTTTCAAAAAATCTTCAAAGGGAGCAAATATTTTTAAATCACTGGAAGAAAAGGGATTAATAAAAAATCCAAGATCATACTCATTTACTGATTTAACCCTTCCAAGGATGGTGCCCTCGGGAGATTTTATCTCCACATAAGAATTTATTTCTACATCATCAAGACATATAAATTCAAATGAAGGAATTCTAACTGGATTTAGGGCGAAGCCCACAACATTATCCTGAATTGTTTCAGAATGGTTATTTTTAATGGATTTAAAGTATTCTTCTAATCTTTTAACTTCATATAATAAACTCCTGCCTCAATGTTTCCCGTTGATAAATCCGAAAGCCCCGCATCGGTGAAATTGGCTGAACCAACAAGGGCCTCTTTCCCATCCACAATCATAAATTTAGCGTGCAATCTTTTAGAAAAGTATATCCTTCCGCCAGCATTTTTAATAATTCTAAAAACCTCTTCGTCAGTAATCAGCAAATCCTGAAGCTCAGCTGTTCTGAAAATTACCTCTATTTCAAGATTTTTATTTGATAAAAAATTAAAAATTTCGACAAAGCTTTTCCCTTTTATCCAGGCAGAAGCTATCTGAACCTTCTTTTCAGCTCTTTTTACCATATCTAAAATGGTAGGCATTAATTCATCACTAGTAATTAGTTTCATAATTTGCACCTCCCCGTGACTTCTGATCCTTTGTAAAACCTCACCCCCTTTTTCTCTATTTTATAGATCTCGATTAGTTTTTCAATTACAACTTTTCAACAGAGATTTTTGATAAAAATTAATTCTAAATTTGAATTCGAGAAAAAATTTAATAAAATACACTTTAGAAACTTTTAAATTCCTCATAACAGGAGGAAGCTATGGATTTCAAAGAATTTATTAGAGATTTAGTTAAAAAGAAAGATGATGAGAATTTGAAGAAGGAAATAGGCTTACATGATTTTGATGAGAAAAAAGCTGAAGATTGGATTAATAAAATGAAAGAGGTAGCTGATATAATTTATGAGAATTGTGTTAAAGGAAACGAAAATGATTACAAGAAAATGTCTGAAAGACTATACGAATTTCTGGATAGTTTGAAAGATGAAAAAGAAGGGAAAACTTTTTTTAAATTTAATACTGATTTTAGAGAGCAAAAAATAGGAGGATTAAACAAAAAGTTAGGTGAGCTTAAACAATGTGATCCCATAACTTTTTATAATCTTTTGATTGGAACTATAAACAGGCTTAAGTTATTAGGAATTGATTTAGATTTCACTCCAAAAAAAAATCCTTTCGGCATACCTCAAGGGCAAGGGCAATCACCTAAGATATTTCCCAACACCGAAAAAGATTTTGAGAATTCCTGGAAACTTTTTTTGAAGATTTATGAAGAAATTGATGATTACTCAAAAGATAAAGAGAAGATTTTTAGCTCAGAATTTAAAAATCTGTTAGAAGATTTATTAAATGTGAAACATATGGAACTTGTTAAGCTTTCTCAGGTTTTGTATTTAATGAAACCCAATGTCTTTACAGCTTTGCAAAATGATGGGATTGATGCCTTAAAATCAAAATATGAAATAAAAGATTTTGATATTGAATATTACATCCACACTATTTTAGATATCCTTCATGAGGAGGGAGTGAAGTTAACCAGATATCCAACCATCTGGTTTTCTAAGTATATTTATATTGTTAAGGCAAATAAGACTTCAAAGGATTCTAAGCGAAAAAAGAGTGAAGAAGCCCTTAAGCCTTCAATGGATTCCCTTGAAACTCTTAAAGATAAGATTAAGGATTTGCTAATTCACAAAAAGCAAGTAATTCTATATGGTCCTCCTGGAACAGGAAAAACCTATTTTGCCAAAAAATTTGCAGAAGAATTTGTAAATCCGCAAACCAAGAAAGAAGAACGCATTAAGTTTATAACTTTTCATCCCTCATATTCCTACGAAGAATTTATAGAAGGAATAAAACCTAAAGCCCATGGAGGAAAAATTGTCTTTAAAGTTGAAGAGGGGGTTTTTAAAGGCCTCTGTAGAGAAGCCTTTAATGCTCTTCTAAAAAAGGCTAAAATTTCTGACAATGAATGGAAGGAAGGAGAAGGATTGCCTACACTAACAGATGATAAAAAGAAAAAAGTGAGAGAGCTGATAAAAGCTCTCGATGAAGTGCCTAAATTCCTCTTAATAATAGATGAGATTAACAGAGGAGACATTTCAAAAATTTTTGGAGAGCTTATTACTCTTCTTGAGAATGATAAAAGACTTTTTGCTGAAAATGAGGTTATCTGCGAGCTTCCCTATTCTAAAGAAAAATTCGGTATTCCCCCAAATCTTTATATAATTGGAACCATGAATTCTACAGATAGAAGCATTGCCCTTGTGGATATAGCCTTAAGAAGAAGATTTAGATTTGTGGAAATTATGCCCTCTTATTTGGTGCTTTTAAAAGAACTTTTAAATCGTAATGATGTGGAAAGCGAAGATAAAGCTGTTGAAGAAATAGAACAATGGAAATTTGAGGAAATGAGTTATGGAGATATGAGTAATGAAGACTTAAAGAAACTTGCAATAAAAGTTTTATATTCATTAAATGAACGCATAAAAGAAATTTATAATAGAGATTATCAAATAGGACATAGTTATATCATTAGGCTTAAAGATATAAATGGTAGTATTATAAATTTTGTGTATGGATTGGTGGTAAAGATGGATTTAAAGAAAAGGGTTGAATTTAGTGAAAATTTGATAAAAT
>LDZQ01000611.1_pt1 | contig 19305 bp, 20 predicted proteins | sample 615361 | NCBI WGS metagenome assembly LDZQ01 (sample SAMN03408297, study PRJNA278302) | terrestrial metagenome | isolation source: oil reservoir sample I2 | place: USA: Alaska, North Slope, Ivishak formation | collected 2013 | reverse complement strand
AAGTAATGGCTATGTTCTTCGAACTGGAGATTTCCTATGCTGTAAGCGAATTGAATAAGCGGTCAGAACTGAGAAAGTTCTTGAGGCTAGGAGAGGAAATAAAACTGAGATCTATCTACAGCTTCATGTCGAAATTTGAGGCTGAGCAGTTTATAAGCTTAGTTTTCTCCATCCTAAACGTTAACGCAAAGAGAAGTAGAAAGAAATCATCAATTTTAATATTGGATTGGACAGATATATCACTCGACCTAAATCCCTTCAGGAGGAGAGAATTGAGTAATAAGCCATACAAATGGGGTTATTCAACCAAGGGATTCTTTCTCGGCATGAAGATGATGATTTTAATCGACTACAATACTTTAACGCCTCTTTTCTTCCACATTTACCCTGCTAACACTCACGAGAGCAGAATCTATCCGGTAATTCTGGAAATGCTCAAGAGGAGGAAGCTAATCAGGTTTGGAGACTCTATCATCATGGACAGAGGTTTCTACGCCTACAAAAACTATCTGATTGGACTGAGATACGGGATCATTCCCCTAATTATCCCAAGAAAGAATTTCAGAGAAGAGAGGCTTAAAGGGATGGTTAGCTATCCTCTGAGCATATTTGCCTCTAAGAACGTTGAGAAGGAGAAAAAGAGATACAGGAAGCTTGTAAGAAAATTGTTTGAAGGGTTGAAGCAAAATCTTAAGACTTTGAGGAGTATAATTGAAGACGTGATAAAGCTGGGGAAAGAAGCTTTCAGTTTGAGGGATTTGCACTGCTATACGGTCGATTCTGTGAGAAAGAAGTGTGCTCTTTCTGTCCTGTTAGTGGGGATGACGGTTAAGCTGGGTTTTAGGGAAAAGAAGGTAATTCAGAGATTGTCGGAGTGGTGATATAGAGAAGACCTTATATGTTTTGATTTCTCCTGCTAAGGCCTCAATGACGGTTGATAAAAAGGAGTTAAATGTTGCTATTTCTGGAATTGGCAATTTCAAAACTTACGCTATAGTCTTCAAGCCAAATTATCTTTACTCCACCTCGCCAAGCCTCATTTATGAGCATTCAGCTGTTCTAAAAATGCAGAACTCGGCAATTGTAGTCGATTCGGATCAGAGCACCTTCTCAAGTGAGAAGATATCTATTTACCTTATTAACGCAACTTTCAACCCCTTTTCAACAACTGAGAACGTCAATTTAATTTTCCAGCCTATCTCTTATGGTGGAGCTATTAAATTTACAGGAACGATAACTTTCGAGTGCTACAACGAGCAAACTGCCGAGTGGTGGAATGAGACGCTGGGAGATATTTACGGGGCAGGAAATGTGGACAGGGATGGAACCAATGTAACCGTAATACTCAATGACGTTGAGCTCTCTATTAATTACTTAATTGCCACTGCAACCTCATCAAGAAGTGTTAGATACGATGTTGACCTTGAGCCCAAACATCTGAAACCCCTCTTAAACGATTCAGCAACTTACCAGCTCTCTGCTGGAAGTGTAAAAGACTTTGGGGTTTTGGTGCTTGATGAATACCTAAATCCAATCAGAAATAAAGCTAAGTTGGCCTCTGTTTCCATTAACCCTGATTGTGGTAGCTGTAATAAATATCTGAATTCAAATGGAGAAGTCTGGTGCAGCTTTACTCCTTTCCCTCCTCGTCGCTCGTGTGCCTCGCCATAACGCAAAAAACAATCTCTCCTGCCCTGAGCTTTCTCAAACCATCCTCTCTGTCCACGACCTTACAGCCGGGAGGGAGTATGCTGCTAACAGGAACGAGATTGAATCTCTCTATCCCGGCATCGCGCAGTGCAAGCTCGAAACTCACCAGCTCGTCGTGGTGCCTTCCGATTCCGGAAACGAAGAAGACCTCTCTGGGAACCAGTGCCATGGTGGTAGGTTTTGCGGGCTAAATTTAACGTTTATCCAAAAATCGGAAAAACACCCAGGCTCTCAACGATATTCCAGTCAGTACTCACCAAGTTCGCAAAATTGGACAATAATACAGCCGCCAGCCCACCCTTCTTCACCAGCTCCTTGTAGAATCTATTTACAAGAAACCTTACAACCTCTGCGTTGGAGGACAATCCCAGCTCCTTTTTTATTTCGTAAAACTTCGTTTCCATCTCATCATCCATGACGATTCTGAGGCTTAGGATTTTCTTATCCACCATACTCAACCTTCGATGTCAAATTTAAGAAATTTTCTATCTTTTTGTGAACATTTTGTAAATAATCTATCAGTATAATACTTTTTTCGATTTCTTTCTGCTTTTTTAAGCAAAATTACGAAATTTTTTGAAATTTTTTGACACAAAAATTAACAAAACTTAAATTTTTTACCACATCTTGACTCATATGGCATCAGAAGCTGTAAATGTATGGTCGAGAACATCATTAATATTAATTATGCTAAGTGCAGCTATTCTGGTGGTTGCTGTTGGAGCAGTGATGAACAGCGGACTGGTGGAGAGTCTACAAGTGCCGCTGTGGGAAAAGTGGGTCATACTGGTATTCCTTTTTGCCCTAATCATTGGCATTATCGGACCACTATCAGGCGTCGGTGGTGGTGTGATTTTCGTGGGGCTGGGAATGGCGATACTTCCCTTCAACGTTGACTTTATCAGAGGTGCTGGGCTTGTTGCTGCTCTGTCAACCTCCCTGAACTCAGCGCCGTACTTCACCAAAAAAGGTCTGGCAAACCTGAGGATTGTTGCCCCTCTGGTGTCAGTATCCACAATATTCTCGGTTTTCGGTGGAGTAATCGGACTGTGGATATCCAACTCGTTTCCAGAGGGTTCATACTACGTCAAAATGAGTCTTGGCGTAGTTCTGCTCGTTTTGCTACTAATTCTCAGCAGGTCAAAGAACGTGGAGTACCCACCACCAAGGGAAAAGAAAGACCGGTTGTCAGAAATGATTGACCTAACTGGCGGATGGTACGAGCCGACCCTCAATAGAATCGTAACCTACGAAGCTTCCAACCTCCCCCTTGCGATGCTGGCCTTTTCAGGAGTCGGATTTCTTGCAGGTATGTTCGGTCTGGGAGCGGGATGGGCGAACGTCCCAATTTTGAACCTCGTGATGGGATTACCTTTAAAGGCTGCCGTTGCATCGAGTATGCTGATTCTGGCGATAAACGATTCAGCGTCGCTGTGGGTTTACCTCGCGAATGGTGCAGTTCTGCCAATCGTCGTTGTGCCGGTTGTGCTGGGGATAAGTATAGGTTCGAGGATTGGCTCAAGGCTGGCAGCCAAAACAAAGCCCAAAGTAATCAAAAGGCTCGTCATAGCACTGATAGCCCTTTCCGGAGTTGTAAACATAATTCAGGGTCTTTCTGGAATTGGATTGCTAAATTTGTGAGGAGGTGATTGATATGCTGAAAAAAGGCTTGGAAAAAACACTAAAATTTTTCCCACGTCTCGAAGATCTGGCAGAGGTCTTTGACCCGTTGCACAGAGGAGAAGCTTTTGCAAGCTCCCCCAATCCACGTTCGATAGAAAGAAAGTACATTCTGAATGTCCCAACCCTAAAGGCAAAGTCCAGCGTTGAAAAAATAACAGACGGGCAGAGCTACGAGATATTGGGTCAACCCACAGGCTTTGAAATTTCGGAGGTAAAAACGGCAGAGGGAGAGATAAAGATACGAATAGACTTCGTGAATAACATATTTGCGGATGTTATGAAAATAATGTGCAATGTCGGTCTGGTTCTGATGATGGTCTTTGCTGCATTCTATTTTGCGGGTATAAACCCGGCAGACAACCTCAACCTTGAGGTTCAGAAGTGGTCGGAGCCAGCCGAGAAATTCTGGAGTGATGTGAAGGGCATTCACTCAACCGGCTACTCGTGGTTCCTTCAGAATCCTTTAGATCCTGAGAATGCTATACTGCTCAGTGTTACTTTGCTGGCACTCACTCCGGTAATCGGAATTTTGCTGACAATACCGCGTTCAACGGGTGCACTGAGAGTTATATTCCTCGTCATAGCAGTCGAGTTCGTTTACGCAATCTTCAGGGTGATGATGGGAGGAGGCCCGATGGGCCACTGATATTTTTTGCAGTTCAGAGCCCTATCAACCCCATCCTGTACATATCATTGCTGTTGAAAACCCTCTCTCCGCTCTCTTCCAGCAGCTTTACCGTCTTTATTGCATCATCAACCTGCTCCAGCATCTGCTCCTTCTCGTCAGGCAGCTTTCCGCTCACGCCGAAGAAAATCGGCCCGCTTCTGGTGAAGAGGTAGTTCGAAACGTGGTCGCTGAGGAGGAGGGTCTCCACCTTTATCTCCTCTACGAGCCTTCTCACCTCCTCAAGCTGCTCTACTGGCCCCAAAAGAGTTATTTCTTTGCCCACGAGCTTCTCAATTGGCGTGCCCTCTATAACCGTCAGAGTCCGCAGCCTGACGAAGGTTGGTTGGGCTTTGTTTATTACCCTCGCAGTGTTCACAGCATGCTGCTCGCTCCTCTCCCTCCCGCCAAGCCCCGGCATGACGTAGTAGGTAAGCTCGAAGTACTTTCTCGCCTTCCTTCCCGCTGTGATTGCATCCTCAGGCGTAATGCCTTTCTGGACGAGCTCAAGCACCTCTCTGTCCCCGCTCTCAAGCCCCATGTGCAGCCTCGTCAGTCCAGCTTCTTTGAGTTCCTCCAGCCTGCTTTCCGGCATTTTTGCGATTGTCTTAATTCTGGCGTAAGCCGTGACTCTCTCCACCTCCTTCCTTTTCTCTCTCAGATAGCGGATTATCTCCGCTATGTCGGGATGGATGAGGGGGTTGGAGTCTCCGATGAAGGCCGTTCTGGAGGGCGGGAAGTATTTGGGGATGCTGTCGATGTCCCTTAAAACGTCCTCCTTCTTCCTCAGCTCGAACTTCATCCCCTTGTACATCGCGCAGAAACCGCACCTGTTCCAGTTGCACCCCCTCACTGCCCTTATCAGGTAGCTTCCAGCCTCGCTCGGCGGGCGGAAGGGTGGGAAATCGTAGGTCATTTTCTCACCGCATACCTCTTGAACTTCATTCCTGCAAGGCCCTCAAGCCACAGCCTCGCCTCCTCTCTTATCTCATCGCTGAGATTGTCGAATCCTTCCCCAACGCTGCCGTGATACTCTTCATTGATAAAGAAATCAATCCTGTCCCTCTTAACAACTATTGTTAAGGGGTCATCGTAAATGGTTATCTCGCTCTCTCCACACTCTGCCCTGTCCCTCAGCAGCTTTTTGAGGAAATCGAAGTTCTCAAGCACTTTTGCGGCGAGCTTTTCCATAGATGAAGTTTTGGCGAAAACTTTAAAAAGTTGCTGCCCCTCTTCAAGCATGGACGTTGCAGTTGCTGGCGTTGGCATCGCCGGCGCCTTCGCTTTAAGGGCTCTGGACAAATCACTGGATGTTGTTGGGATTGATAAGAGGGAGAAGCTCGGCTATCCGGTTGAGTGTGGAGAGATTATTCCAACCAAGCGTGAGATGAAGGTCCTCCTTCCTGACCTTGAGGATTACAGTCTCTTTGACATTCCGAAAAGGTTTGAGAGCAACCTAACCAAGGAGGTTCACTTTGTTCTGCCTAATGGAAAAACCTTCGAGATCGACTTCGAGTTTCATGTTGTAAGGCGTGACGAGATGATTCAAACAATTGCCGAAGAAAGCGGTCACAAGCTTCTGCTCAAGAAAAGAATTAAGGCCTTCAGGGATGGCAAAATTGTTCTTGAAGAGGGTGAGGTGGAGGCTGAGGTTTACGTCGCCTCCGACGGGCCAAATTCCAAGATTGCCAGATCTCTGGGAATGCCTAAGCCTGAGGTTTCCCCTGCTAAGCAGTACGTGATGGAAGGGGTTGAGTGCGACGAGGACGTTGTTTACATGTACATCGGCAGAAAAATCTCCCCCGGGGCTTACGCTTGGATCATTCCAAAGGGAAAGGGAGTTGCCAACGTGGGAATAGGCTTCAGGCCCGAATACGCAAGCAGGGGCGATACTATTGTGAAAGCCCTCGACCACTTCGTGAGGGAGTATCCCCACTCCTCTCCCTTCCTGAAGGATGCCGAGGTTGTCAGCTCAATAGGCGCTGTAGTCCCCATAGACCGGCCCTTTGAAAGTGCTGTAAAAGGGAACGTGCTTTTTGCCGGAGATGCGGCGAGCATGGTGATAAGCCACGTTGGCGGTGGAATTCCGACGGCGATGGTTGCCGGAGATGCTGCGGCGAGAGTAATCAACGGCTTTTTCAACGGTGAGAACGACCTTCAGCTTTACGACAGCTTGTGGAAAAAGTACCTCTACAAACCTTTAACGAACGCGTACACGATTAAGAGAATCTGGGACAGGTTCTCGGACAGCGACGAGAAGGTCAGCAGGCTTTTGGGCCTTGCGAGCAATGCGGACATGAACAAAATCCTCCGGTGCAGAATTCCGCTGAAGATAAAACTTCTATCCCCCTTTCTTCCAATAGTCCAGAAGCTAATCTGAACCTTTATTTACCTCCTTAGCAACTTGTTGCATGGCGGAGTTTGAGATTTACGGAGAGTATGTTGACAAGAGCTACGAGCCGCAGAAGGATGACATCGTTGCAGTTTTCAGGATAACTCCCGCCGAGGGCTTCACCATTGAGGACGCCGCCGGCGCTGTTGCGGCGGAGAGCAGCACGGGGACTTGGACATCCCTTCATCCATGGTACGATGAGGAAAGGGTTAAGGGGCTTTCAGCAAAGGCCTACGATTTCGTGGATTTGGGTGATGGTAGCAGCATAGTCAGAATTGCTTACCCATCTGAGCTTTTCGAGCCCCACAACATGCCAGGTTTGCTTGCCTCTATTGCCGGAAACGTTTTCGGCATGAAGAGGGTGAGGGGGCTAAGGCTTGAGGATTTGCAGCTGCCAAAGTCCTTCCTCAAGGACTTCAAGGGGCCATCGAAGGGAAAGGAGGGCGTAAAGAAAATTTTCGGTGTCGCAGACAGGCCCATTGTCGGGACTGTGCCTAAGCCGAAGGTTGGCTACTCTCCTGAGGAGGTTGAAAAGCTGGCTTACGAGCTTCTTTCGGGCGGGATGGACTACATCAAGGATGACGAGAATCTAACAAGTCCTGCATACTGCAGATTCGAGGAGAGGGCGGAGAGGATAATGAAGGTAATCGAGAAGGTTGAGGCTGAAACGGGCGAGAAGAAGTCTTGGTTCGCCAACATCACCGCAGATGTGAGGGAGATGGAGAGGAGGCTGAAGCTTGTAGCTGAACTCGGCAATCCGCACGTTATGGTTGATGTCGTAATAACCGGCTGGGGGGCGCTTGAGTACATCAGAGACCTTGCGGAGGATTACGATTTGGCCATACACGGCCATAGAGCTATGCATGCAGCCTTCACCCGCAATGCTAAGCACGGCATATCGATGTTCGTTCTGGCAAAGCTCTACCGCATAATCGGCATCGACCAGCTCCACATAGGGACTGCAGGAGCGGGAAAGCTTGAGGGGCAGAAGTGGGACACCGTGCAGAACGCGAGAATTTTCAGCGAGGTTGAGTACACTCCAGATGAGGGCGACGCATTCCATCTCAGCCAGAACTTCCACCACATAAAGCCGGCGATGCCCGTTTCATCTGGCGGACTGCATCCAGGAAATCTGGAGCCGGTAATCGACGCCCTCGGCAAGGAGATAGTCATTCAGGTTGGTGGGGGAGTTCTTGGCCACCCGATGGGAGCAAAGGCGGGGGCAAAGGCTGTGAGGCAGGCTCTTGATGCCATCATCTCTGCAATCCCGCTGGAGGAGCATGCAAAGCAGCATCCGGAGCTACAGGCCGCTCTGGAGAAGTGGGGCAGGGTTACGCCAATCTAAAATTTTTTAAATTTTTTGAGTACTTTTACCGTGAACTGGAAAAAATTCCTTGAAGAGTTACCGGCAGGGGTAGCAATTCTGGATGAGAATTTCAACGTTTTACTGCTTAACAGCAGGATAGCTGAAAAGACCGGCCTGACAGCTGAAACCGTGAAAAATCCTCTGCAAACAGTCCATCCCGAAGACCTACCGAAGGCTATGGAAGCGTTTGGAAAAATCAGAGCGGGAAAAGAAGATGAGGTTGAATACCCCCTCCTCCTAAGGGTTGTAAGAAAGGGCGGTTACCAGTGGAACGAGATAAGGTGGAAGGTTGTTGAGGATGGGGGGAAGAGGTACTATTTGTTTGTATTCACCGATGTTACCCAAAGGATTGAAATGCTGAAAAGGATCGAAGACCTTCTCGAGTACGTCAGGCTGCTCAACAGCATTTTGAGGCACGACATTCTGAACATTTTAACCACGATAAGCTCCTACGCTGAACTGCTGGAGGATGGGTTCAACAGGAAGTTTCTGGACAAGATAAAGGAGGCGGTATCCAAAGGAGTTGAGCTTATAAAGAAAATCCGTGAGCTTGAAACCTCAACAAGTGAGAGTCTGAGGCCCTTTAATCTGAGGGATGTCATCGAAGAGGCTGCGAAGGGATACGATGTTGAGGTTATTGTTGAGGGCAACGCTTCGGTTCTCGCAAACGACGGAATTTACAGCGTATTTGAGAACCTAATAGGAAACTCCGTGAAGCACGGAGGGGCGAGCAGAATAGAGGTTAAGATTGAAGCGTCAGACCGGGTTTACGTGGCATACAGGGATGATGGGACAGGAATTCCGATAAATGTTGTGGACAGAGTGTTTGAGAAAGGGTTTTCCACGGCAGGAAGCACGGGAATGGGGCTTTTTATCGTAAAGAAGCTTGTGGAGAGCTTTGGAGGTGAAATCAGGCTTGAGAATTCGAACAGGGGGGCGAGGTTCGTCCTGACCTTCCCCTTACTCGAAAATCGAACCTAAATTTTTTATTCTTTTAAACATTGTGTTGTTCATGGTTGTGAAAAAGCAGATGACGAGGAAGTTTTTGGAGGATGCCTTTGCTGGAGAAAGCCAGGCACACATGCGCTACATGATTTTCGCAGATGTGGCGGAGAATGAAGGATATCCGAAAATTGCAAAGCTTTTCAGGGCTATTGCCTTTGCAGAGCTCGTTCACGCGAGGAATCACTACAGAGCTCTGGGCAATGTCGGCAGCACGGTCGACAATCTTCAGAAGGCGATTGAGGGTGAGAGCTACGAGGTTGAGGAGATGTATCCCGTTTTCAACAACGCCGCAAAGTTCCAGGGGGAGAGCGAAGCTGAAAAGTCCACCTATTACGCCCTGTCGGCAGAGAAAATCCACGAGGAGCTTTACAGGAAGGCTAAAGAGCTTGCGAGTCAGGAAAAAGACATGGAGCTTGAAAAGGTCTTCATCTGCCCCGTCTGCGGTTTCACGGCGGTTGATGAGGCGCCTGAATTCTGCCCAGTTTGCGGCACAAAGAGGGAAATGTTTGTTGAATTTTAGTTTTATTTTTTGGCTTTATCGTTACCACTCCTTTTCATTCCCACATCGGCTCCCTTTTCTCAAAGAAGGCCCTTATCCCCTCTTTAGCATCTTCCGTGGAGCTGTACAGTGAAATGGACTCTGTTGCAAAGGCCAATGCCTGAAAGTCCTCCATAAATAGCTGCTTGTAGAAGAACCTCTTTCCCGATTCAAGGACATTTAGGCTGTATCTCGCAACACTTTCGGCAAGCTTCATGGTTTCCTCCTCAAGCTTTTCATCCTCAACAACCCTGTTTACGAGCCCGAACTGCAAAGCTTCATCAGCAGTAATGAATTCCCCCGTGAAGCCCATCTCAAAGGCTTTCTTCCGTCCAACCGCTCTGCTTACGAAGGCTATTGGCGTGTAGCAGAAGAGGCCTATTTTTACACCGGGAGTTGCAAAGAGGGCGGATTTTGCCGCTACAGCCATATCGCAAGCTGCTACGAGTTGACAGCCTGCGGCAGTGGCAACACCCTGAACCATGGCGATGTAGGGCTGAGGTGCATCTCTAATGGCGAGCATCGCCCTGTAGCACTGGTTGAAGAGTTTCTCAACCTCTATCGGATGCCTGTCGAGAATCTCTTTGAGGTCGTGCCCGGAGGAGAAAGCCCTTCCCTCTCCCCTAATTACTACGACTCTCACAAGCCTTTCCTCGGATATTTTCCTTATCAGGTCTTCAAGCTCTTGAAGAAGTTCGAGAGACAGAGCGTTTCTGGTTTCGGGCCGGTTTAGTGAAATTATCCCGACTTTCCCCCTTTCCTGGTACTTCAGATTTTTCATGAATGGATAAGGTTATGATTAATTAAAAAACTTACTGAAGGATGCTGAAAAGCTCCTCCTCAGCCACAACAACCTGCTCCTGCGTTTCGAGGTTCTTTATCGCAACTCTCCCACTCTTAACCTCATCCGGGCCGAGTATGACCGCATACTTTGCCCCCATTTCGCTGGCAAAGCTCATCTGCTTTTTCAGATTTCTCCCCATCACATCGACAACAGCAGTGAAGCCCCTTTCCCTCAGCATGCTTGCAACCCTGAAGGCCTGGCTTTCCAGCCCCTTAAAGGAGACGACGGCAACAACACTCTTTTCTCCCGCTTCAACGCTGCAAGCCTCACAAACCCTGTCAAAGCCTATAGCGAATCCCGTCGAAGGAGTTACAGGCCCGCCGAAAAGTGAGGAAAGCTCGTAGCTCCCTCCACCGCAAACCTGCTTCTGCGCTCCGAGCCCTTCAGCGTAGCACTCAAATACGACGCCCGTGTAGTAGTCGAGCCCCCTCGCTATTCCGAGGTTGAGCGTGAAGTCCACGCCAACATCTCTGAGAAGTGCGGAAAGACTCTCAAGATGCCCGAAGTCGTAGTCAATAATCTCCTTGGCCTCTTCAATAACCGACTCGTCTCCCTTTAGCTCAAGCAGGCTGAAGATTTTGTCCCTCAAATCTTCATTGACCCTGATTTCGGCAAGGTAGCTTTCAAGCCCCTCCCTGTCCCCCTTATCAATCAGCCTCATCACCTTTGAAGCCCTATCCTCACCGATGGGCTTCAGGAGGTGCCTCATGATGCCGACGTGGCCTATTTCAAGGCTGAAATTCACTCCCACATCTTTCAGGATTTTATCTGCAAGGATTATGACTTCAGCATCTGCGAGGTACGATTCAGAACCAATCAGCTCAACGCCGAACTGCCAGAATTCTCGATACCTTCCCTTCTGCGGCCTCTCGTAGCGGAAGCAGTTTGCGAAGTAGTAAAAGCGGAGGGGCTTTGGCATCACGCTGCACTCGTTTACAAACATCCTCATTACCGGAGCGGTAAGCTCAGGCCTTAGAGCGAGGTCTCTGCCAGATTTGTCCTTGAAAACGTACATCTCCTCAATAATCCCCTCCCCGGACTTCCTCGTGAAAAGCTCGAGGTACTCGAAAGTTGGCGTTGCAACCTCCCTGTATCCGAAGCTCTCGGCGATTTTTCTCATTCGCTTCTCTATTTCTCTCCTTCTCTCCATCTCGTCAGGAAGAAAATCTCTCGTGCCTCTGGGTCGTTCGATTTTCACGCTCAAGCTTCGGCAAGGGTGTTTAAAAGGTTTTAGAGTTGAGCGAATTTGTGGGCATAAAAACTCAAAAAAACTTTATTTGTTTGAAGCGCACATTCAGCATGAACCTCCGCGATGCAATCTCCGTTGCGAATCCGGTTCAACTTGAGGAGGAAATAAAACACGATGAGGTAGTATCTTTCCTCAAATCGAAAAATCTGCTTGATAAGCCCGTAATTCTTAACGTTGAGGGGAAGAAGGTTGCCAAGAATTTTGTTTCGTCGAGGGAAACCCTTGGAAAGTATCTGGGTGTTGACGCTTACAGCATCGCCAGAGAGCTGTCCAAAATCGAGGACAGAGAAGCTGAGATTCGCGTTGAGCCCTTTTCATCTCTTGCGATGAAGAAGGTTGACGTCAACCTTCAGGAGCTTCCCGTCATCAAGTATTTCCCCCGCGATGGGGGGAGGTACATCACGGCCGGAATCGTTATAGCTCAGAGAAATGGCGTTTACAATGCCAGCATCCACCGAATGCTCCTTCTTGATGAAAGTAGAGTTGCAGCCCGCCTTGTACCCCCGAGACACACTTATCTTATGTGGAGGGAGGCTGTTGAGCGGGAAGAGGAGCTTGAGGTGGCTGTTGTTATAGGCACCCACCCCCTCTTCCTCTTCGCCTCTGCCACAAGAGTTCCCTCAGGGAAGGAGTTCAGCTATGCTGCAGGCTTAATGGGGAGACTAACTCTCTACAGAAAAGGTGAGATGCTCGTTCCCGACTCCGAGATAATCCTCTTTGGCAGAATCACGGCTGAGACAGCTAAGGAAGGGCCTTTTGTTGACATCACGGGCACCTACGATATTGTGAGAGACGAGCCGGTCATAGTTTTCGACGAGATGTACGTAAAGGAGGATTACATCTACTACTCAATAACCCCCGCAGGAAAGGAGCACCAGATGCTCATGGGTGTGCCTTACGAGCCGGTCATTTACAGATTCGTCTCCAACGTGTGCAAGGTTAAGAACGTCATAACCACTCCGGGAAGCTGCCACTACTTCCACTGCGTGGTTCAGATTGAAAAGAAGTCTGAAGGAGACGGAAAAAATGCAATAATAGCTGCGCTCGCAGCGAATCCGAGCATGAAGGGTGTTGTGGTTGTTGATGACGACATCGACATTCTCAGCTACGAGGACATGGAGTTCGCCATTGCAACGAGATTTCAGCCGGATAGGGATCTGGTGGTGGTGAAGGGAGCGAGGGGCAGCAGCCTCGACCCCTCTGCCGACAAAACAACCTCAAAGTGGGGCATAGATGCCACAAAGCCCCTGGGAAAGGAAGGCTTCGATAGAGTTGTTTAGCAAAGGGTTAAAAGGCTAAGAATAAAGGTGTGCCAATGGAGGTTGAAAGAGACCTCGAAATGCTGGAGGATGGAAAGTTCAGATATTTTCAGAAAGCAGAAGATGAGCTTAGAGAGCTCTATTACGATTACAAGTGGTGTAATGGATGTGGAATTTGTGTTTATGCCTGCCCTGTCAACGCAATCGAGCTTGGGCCCGTTCACGATATCGCGATAGGGCTCGACATGCCCCCTGTGATTATAGACCACCTCAAATGCGCCTACTGCGGAATCTGCTACTCCTTCTGCCCATTCAACGCCCTTGATTTTTACATCAATGGAGAGAGGGTGGATAAATCTTCTCTAACTCTCTCGCCCGTGATGTACACCTACAAGTACGAGACATGCAGAGAGTGCACACTCTGCTACAAGGTCTGCCCCACCAATGCCATTAAGAGGGAAGTAAAGATTACACGCCAGCAGATTGAGGAGAAGAACGAGGGGATTGAGGGGAAGGTTGAGATTGACAGGGATAAGTGCAATTTGTGCGGAATATGTGCAGAATTCTGCGAAGTTTTCAAGATGGTTGAGAAGGAGCCGCACCCTGAGGATGTGATGCCCTACTCAGACATTCTGATTGACGAAACTGCCTGCGACTACTGCAAGCTCTGTGAAGAGGTTTGCCCTGAGGAGGCCATAAAGGTTGAGGGGAAGAGAATATCCTTCCAGCTTCCCGAAAAAATTGCCGAGATAACCATTGATCAGGAGCTATGCTCTCACTGCTCCTACTGCGAGGAGGTTTGCCCATACGATGCTGCGAAAACCATAAAGCCGATGGAAGGGAAGCTCGAGCTTTTTGAGGCGAGAATGGCTCGCTGCGATCCAGTAGGATGTGCAGCCTGCATAATAATCTGCAAGCACAACAGGGTTTGGTACGTTTCGAAGGATAAGGGAAGGGTGCACTTCAACGAGAAGTTCTGCATTTACTGCGGTGCGTGCGAGAATGCCTGCCCGTATGACCTGATAAAGGTCACAAGAAAGAGCTACTTCACCAAGGAGGTTGCAACAGACGCTCCCTGGAGAGAAGCTTGGGAGGAGGCTGTTGAGAGAATTGTGGAGAAGAGTAGAGTCGAGGAGCCGTTCAAGTTCTTCATAGAGGAGGAGGAGCTTGAGGTTGAGGAGGAGGAGCTTGTTGTTCAGCCAGTTGATGAGTTAAGGCTGAAGGCACTCCAGGAGAGAATCGGAGTTTTGGAGAATGTCTTAAAAAAGGCGAGGTATAGAAGGGCTCTGGAGAGCGGGGATTCAGAGGTGTTTGTGAGAGGTGTTAAGCGTGCACTTGGAGAGGATAAGGGGGAGGAGAAGCAGAAAGCTTGAGAGGAAAAAGATAGTACTCGGTGTTACGGGCAGCATTGCGGCAGTTGAGACGGTTAAGCTTGCAAGGGAGCTTGTTAGGAGAGGGGCTGACGTTACAGCGGTGATGAGCAGGGCTGCAAGGAAAATTATTCATCCCTACGCTCTCGAGTTTGCCACGGGGAAGAGAGTGGTCACGGAGATAACGGGGAGCATAGAGCACGTCAACCTCCTCGGGGAGTACGGGGATGCGGACCTGTTTCTGATTGCACCCTGCACGGCCAACACCATCTCCAAGATTGCTCAGGGAATTGACGACACACCCGTCACGACCTTCGCAACAACAGCTTTGGGCTCAGGGAAGCCGATAATAATCGTCCCTGCGATGCACGAGGCCATGATGAGAAACAAGGCAGTTCTGGAGAACATTCAGAGGCTAATTGACATGGGCATCGAGTTCGTCCAGCCAAGGATAGAGGAGGGGAAGGCAAAGTTCCCAAGCACTGAAACGATCTGTCTGCACGTGGAGAGGGAGCTTTATCCGAAGGAAATGAAGGGGAAGAGGGTTGTTGTAACTTCCGGTCCAACTTACGAGCAGATCGACCCGATAAGGTTCATCAGCAACAAAAGCTCGGGCAGAATGGGGCTTGAGATAGCCCTTGAATTCTGGAGGAGAGGGGCGGATGTTGTACACGTAACCTCAAAGCCCTCCGGCATGAGCCTGCCGAATTACAAGGAGATAAGGGTGTGGTCGGTAGAGGACATGATGAAGGCGGTTCTTTACGAAATCGGAAAGGGATGCGACCTGTTTGTATCCTCCGCCGCTGCGGCAGACTTCATCGTTGACGCGGAAGCGAAGAAGATCAAGACAGCTCCTGAGCTGGTTTTAAAGCTGAAGGAGTCTCCGAAAATCATTAAGGAAGTAAGGAAGATTTACAGCGGGCACATCATCGGCTTCAAGGCCGAAACGGGCATGAGTGATGATGAGCTCTTGAAGGTGGCATCAGAGAAGATGGCCGACGACAACCTGAACATGGTTGTTGCGAACGACGTTCTTGAGAGGGGGATGGGGACGGAAGACACTAGAGTGCTCATTTTAACTCCGAAAAGGCAGGAGTGGGTTGAGGGGCTTAAGCAGCACGTTGCAGAGAGAATTGTTGAGGCTTACCTTGAAGATTGCCTATGATTTTTGCACCTGCAAGCATAACCTGCATTTTTTCACCTCATGTTGACAGCAATCCGAAAAACTCGGGAAGCATCGGAGTGGGATTTACCATTGAAAGGGGCTTGCAAGCCTCCCCATCCAGAAAGACAACGATAAATGGGGAGGAGTGGAACTTTCCAACTCTCGACGACGTTCTTGAAAAGGTGGGGCTGGAGGGTGTGGAGATAAAGGCTTCCCTCCCCTTCGGCTGCGGTTTTGGGATGAGTGGTGCTGCAGCCCTCGCCACTGCTGTTCTGGGTAATTTGGGCTACATTGAGGCTGCCGACATTGCCCATGTTGCAGAGGTGGAAAACTTTACGGGCCTTGGTGATGTTGTCACCCAAACCTTTGGTGGGGTGGTGGTGAGAAAGAGCGCAGCCTGCCCCTCAAGAGCAGAACTTGAGAGGTTTTTCTGGAATGCCGAGTTTGATTTTGTCGTCATGGGGGAGATTTCAACAAAGGATGTGATTGGGGACGAGCTAAAGCGGAGGAGAATCGGTGAGGCGGGAAAGCGCTGGACGAAGGAGTTTCTCAAAAAGCCCACTCTTGAGAACCTCTTCCACTGCTCCAATGGCTTTGCAAGAGAAACGGGGCTGCTGGAGCTTGTTGGCGATGCGGTGGAGGCTGTTGAGAGCGCTGGTGGTAAAGCAGCTATGGTAATGCTCGGCAAAACTGTTTTTGCGGTAAATGGGTTTGAAGCGCTGAAAGAATTTGGGGAGCCTTTCAAAGCCAGACTGGACTGCTGCGGCGTGAGGAGGTTGTGATGAAGCTGGCAGCGATTCAGTGCAGGATTGGAGATTTTGGAAGTGCTGAAAGGCTGGCGATGGCTGCGGTTGAAGGTGGGGCTGAGCTCCTGCTCTTCCCGGAGTACTTCTCGTATTCAAGACTCGCTCCAGAGGTACTGGATGAAACTCTCTCTTTTTTAAAGCGAATAAGCTCTGAGCATGGTGTTGTTGTCTCGGGAAACGCTGTGGTTGACGAAAACGGATACAGGAACAGGTCATTCCTTTTTGACAGCGGAGAGCTTATCGGAGTTCAGGACAAGATTCATCCAACGAGAGTTGAGAGGGAGCTTGGAATTCAGTGCGGGACAAAGCTTCAGGTTTTTGAGGTCAGGGGGGCCATGATAAGCACTTTAGTTTGTGCCGATATTCTGTATCCAGAAATATGCAGGGTTGCCGCCCTTAAGGGGGCTGAAATCGTCCTTAATCCCGTTGTTTCCTTCAGAAAATCCGAGCTGCCGGGTGAGGAGTACAGGTACTGCCTTTACTTCACCCGCTCCTTCGACAACGCCTACGCAATAGTCAAGGCTGGGGGGGTTGGCACAACCTTCACTGGCAGTGAAGCGGTGGGAAGAAGCCTCATCGCCAGCTTCGACGGCATTCTGGCGAGGTTCAGGGATGAGAATGCTGAGGAAGTTGTGATTGCTGATGTTGATTTGAAAAGGATAAGGGAGTACAAGACGATAAACTACTCCCTCGTTGACAGAAATGTCAGGGCATACGAAGAGTTGCTGAACAAAAATTTTAAATCATAATCATCTTTCAAGTTTCATGGACAGCAGTCTTGCTAACATCAACCAAATTGATGTTCCGTCCAAGTATCTTCGACTCCTCCGCCCCGTTGCGTGGCTCTGCTTCCTGCTTCCTTACGCCGTGGGATTTGGATTCGGGATAACTCCAAACGCAAGCCTTCAGCACGCTGTTCTTGGCCTGCTCTCCTTTGCCTTCTGGATGGCCTTCAGCTTCACGATAAATGCTTTATACGACAGAGATGTTGACAGGCTGCACGACGGCAGGGTGAAGGATTTGAACCTCTCCATGCAGCCGCTCGTTACCGGAGAGATCTCTGTGAGGGAGGCGTGGCTTTACTGCATTGCTTTCCTCACTCTCTCCCTCGCAACCGCCGCAGCAATCAACGAGAAGTTCTTCCTCGCAATGCTCGGGGCAAACATAATTGGCTATGTCTATTCTGCCCCTCCACGGTTCAAAGCTTGGCCTGTAATGGATGTTATCTGCAACGCCCTCGCAGCCGTTCTCGCCTTCTACGCTGGGCTGAGCATTGGCGGGGCTGAGGTGCCGATTGCAATTTACCCTGCAGCCTTCTTCCTCGCGGCAACCTTCTACATCCCCACCGCCGTTTCGGACTACGAGTTTGACAAAAAGGCGGGCTTGAAAAACACCCCGGTTTTCTTCGGCCCCGAGAGGGCTCTGAAGTCCCTGTACCCGCTTTCAGCCATAACCGTCATTCTATGGGCCTACGTTTTTTTGATGGCTGAAAGAATTGAGATTAAAGTAATATCACCCCTCATAATCGCCTACACTCTGATTTACACCTTCATTATCAACTCAAGGTGGGATGGCGAGAAGCTGAACGTTTCGCCAAACCTAATTCTGACACCTTTCGGCATAATATCTGCCCTATTCATCGCATACGGTTTTGCGGTAATTTCGGTGTTGGGCTAAAAGGTAGAAACAGCAAAAGAATTTTAATTTAATTGCACAAGTATTTATCATGGCGCTCACTCCAATGGACATTTACAAGCTTTTGCCGAAAACAAACTGCAAGAAATGCGGAGAGGCAACATGCATGAGCTTCGCTTTTAAGCTCCTCAACAGGGAAAAGAAGCTGGAAGATTGTAAGCCGCTTTACGAGGATAAGAAGTATGAGAGGCAGAGAAAGAAGCTGGAGGAGATGCTTAAACCGCTTGAGCAGGCAACAGAGACTGGTCTTATAGTGGATGAAAGCCTCTGCGTAGGTTGCGGTAACTGCGTTGTTGTCTGCCCCGTTCACGTTGAGAAAGACCCCAAGGGTGCTGCCATTGGCAACGGCCCTACCATTGAGGACCCGATTCTTAGAGTGGAGAATGGTGTTGTTAAGGTTGTGAACATGCAGGCCTGCAGGAGATACGGCAAAAACCGCGTCCTCTGTGTGGTTTGCAGGGAGAACTGTCCGAGCGATGCGATAAGATTTCTGGAGGGATGATTATGATCTGCCCAGGTTGTTCCTGTCTGTGTGATGATATCTACATCAAGGACGGAAAGGTCTTCAACGCCTGCAGGAGAGGTGAGGAGATTTTTGCGAAGTACAACGAGAACAGGGCTGTAGCGAGGGTTGATGGAAAGGAGGTGGATGTTGACACAGCCATAGAGAAGGCCATTGAAATTCTCAAGGATGCGAAGAATCCCGCAATTTACGGCCTCGATACGACAGTTGTTGAGGCTCAGAGTCTGGCGATAGAGGTTGCGGAGAAGCTCAACGGCTACATCGACGACAACTCCTCCTTCTGCCTTGGGGAGCTTGTTGAGGCTGTGCTTAAAGGGGAAATTCCGACAACAACGCTTGATGAGGTGAGGGACAACGCATACGTTCTGGTTTACTGGGGAACAAACCCCTACCACAGCCTTTCGAGGCACATGTCCAAGTACACCTACTATCCGAGGGGAAAGAGGAGGCCGAGGGGTTACGATGAGGACCGCTACTTAGTTGTTGTTGATGTGAGGAAAAGCGAGACTGCAAAGCTTGCTAAGAAGAACGCGAAGTTCATTCAGGTTGAAAGCGACGCTGAGCTTGTGGACTCCTTCATGAAGGTTGTTGATGGGAAAGCAGCGAAATACGCCAAGGAGGCTGGTGCGATAATCACGGAGATGAAGAAGGCAGATTTCAACGTAATTTTCGGTGGTCTGGGTCTTAAATACGGCCTTAAAGACTTGAACATGTTCAAGGAGATGGTTAAAAAGCTGAATGAGGTGGCCAAGGTTTACTTCATTCCCGCAGGCTTCCACGGCAACATGAGGGGCTTCAACGAAACCCTCTTCGAGAAGGTTGGCTATGTGAACAAATACAGCTTCAGAGATGGTAAGAGCGGAGAGGAGTTTGCCTTCACGGAGCTTCTGAAGAACGAGAAGATTGACGCTGCCCTAATAGTGGGAACGGATCCAGTTTACTCACTCCCCTTCGACGTGTCATCCAAGCTCGGCAAGGTGAAAACCATAGTTATCGACCCGAGGATGAGCTTTACTGCCAGAATAGCGGATGTGGT
>LDZQ01000015.1_pt1 | contig 19315 bp, 18 predicted proteins | sample 615361 | NCBI WGS metagenome assembly LDZQ01 (sample SAMN03408297, study PRJNA278302) | terrestrial metagenome | isolation source: oil reservoir sample I2 | place: USA: Alaska, North Slope, Ivishak formation | collected 2013 | reverse complement strand
TATTTCAACCACGCCCTATTTTCCCTTATTTCTCTATTTAATCTTTTCCCACACCTCCTTTCAGACCCCCTCTGTCGTCGATCCCCAATGCGGCTCCGCCCCCAGTGCTCACGTGGGTGAGCCTGATTGGAACTTGACATTATGAGCCCACACTATCAGCCCTATTATCGGGAAGGTAAGGAACCGGGAGATTGGTACGATCCAAAACCAATCTTCTTCCTTGCGGTGCCAAGAGGTATTGAATTCCACTTTGCCCTTGCTTACAGGGAAATGAGCCGGGAACAACTTGAAAAAGCTCAGAACCAAAAATTGCTTGAGAATGCAAGGGCTCTCCTGTGTGAGGCTTTGAAGGAACACGGAGTTGGAGCTAAAACAGCTTTAGGCTATGGTCGGATGATTGATGAATGAAACCTTAGCTAAACTTGAGCTCAAAAACGGAGAAAAGTACTTCCAGACACTCAAAGGTCACACAACAGACGCACTTAAGATACTCAGAGCATACGTACAGCGGAACTCCGACGTGATCTCGCAGTTCTGTGAAAGATGGGATATAAATAAAGAAAAATTTCTAAAAAACCTATTTTTGGCTGTATATCTTCACGACATTGGCAAACTGACGAAAGAATTTCAGGAAAATATAAGACATAACAGAAGATCACAAAAATATCCGCACGCCTATTACGGATTCTTTTTGCTTCACGAGTCCTTTACGGAGACGGTTATCGACATCCCCATGGAGCTTGCCGCGATTCTTGGACATCACTCGCAGCTCTACGACCAGTTATATAGCGACCACAATCAGTTTGAGAAACCCAGTTTTCTGGAAAAAGAAATCATGGAGTTCGTAGATAATGCCGTGAATGTGTACGAAGAGCTAAGATTCAACGAATTTTTTGGATTTGATGGGTTTACTGGAACGATTCCAGAATTCAGGTGGAAGAAAATCAACGGTGTTAGGAATAAGTTTATCAGGAAAATAAAGGTGTATTTAGACGAAAACGGGAACTGGGAGCGAACGAAATCGATATTCTCCTATTTCTTCGCAATCCTCCAGACATGCGATGATTATGCAAGTGCACACTTTTCAAGATTCGTAGAGAGTTATGGCGGCGAAGAAAGGCTATTCGACGGCGTCCTTGAAAATCCCGATGAATACGTCCCGGTGCTGAGGATTGATAATCTCACCAAGACAGTTCTTGGGGATAAAGACCCGTACGAATTTCAGAAGGATCTGCTTGATGCACCGAAATTCGTGACGCTCTTTGCTCCATGCGGAAGGGGCAAAACTGAAGCAGCCTTATTGTGGGCTTTAAACACCCTGAAAAAACACGGGAGAAACAAAATCGTTTTTGCAATGCCCACACAGGCGACGAGCAACGCAATGTATGACAGACTCAAAGCAATTTTCGGTGAGGAAAACGTCGGGCTGTACCACGGAAGAAGCTTCATCAAGCTCAGGGACGACTCAAAAAAAGAAGAGGAAGGTTTTGAGGATGAAAAGGATGTAGATGAAATAAGAAGTGAGACCTTTAAAGGAAACGTCTTTTTCAAGCCAATAACGATCACGACAGTCGATCACGTGATTTACTCGTTCGTTAAGGGATTCAGTCAGGCGGATTTCGCTCTGGGAAATCTGCAGAATGCAGTGATCATTTTTGATGAAGTGCACTACTACGAAAAATTAACTCTGGAACACCTCTTGACTCTGTTTAAGCGGCTGATAAAAATGGACATTCCTCATTTGCTCATGTCCGGAACTCTGCCAGATTTCATGCTTAAAGAGCTGGATAACTGCTATGAGCACATTACCGATAAAGAAGGTCTTGAATTCAGACCATTCAAGTTAGAATTTCATGAGAAATCCGTATTTGATGATGAGGTTATAAATGAGATCGTGAGGGGTTATAAAAAGGGACTGAGTCAATTTGCCATTTTAAACACCGTTGAAAGGGCAAAACAACTTTACTTGAGACTGAAAGAGGAGTTAAAAGATGAAGCAAATATAATGCTCTACCATTCTCAATTTACCTACAGCGATAGAGTGAAAAAAGAAAACGAAATTTACAGCAGAATCAAAAACAAACCATTCATTCTGGTCGCAACGCAGGTAATTGAGGTCTCACTGGACATTTCGTGTGATGTCATGTATTCCGAGCTTGCCCCACCGGATGCCCTCGGGCAGAGAGCGGGAAGGCTGAACAGGAAAGGTGAAACGTGGAGCAATGGGATTGAACATGCCTTGAAGATATACATGCCAGAGAAACATTTTCCCTACGAGGAAGATTTATTCGAGAAGGTACAATCGGCTGTGGGAGACTATCAGGGGCCGATGAGTTATAAAGAGGTTAAAGAGTTCTGTGATAAGGTTTACGCAGATTACGCACCTGAGGTCCCGAGTGATCTGTTGTCTCTTTTCAAAAGATGTACGGTCTTTGGTTATAACTGGAGGGACATCACTTTTGATGGCGAGGAAGGGCGAAGGTTCAGAGTTAGAGACGACAGAATCCAGCACGTTGACGTTATACCAGAGTGTATTTACGAAGAAGAAGGGGATAGTGGACTCAAGGTGCAGAACATGGCAAAAATACCGTTATCCTATCTGATGAGAGATAGAAGAGAGGGGCTGGGGAGATTTTATCCTGTAGAGGTCCAGAAAGGTAGAAGAACAAAGACATACCGGATTTGTCGTCATCCCTACAGCTACGAAATTGGATTTGACTACGGTGCGGAAATCGATGATATGTGCATAATATAGGAGCTCTTCGAAAGAAGGGATTATCCATCAAATCACAAAAATGGCAAATGTTGATTACTCCGTAATCAACAGTTGCTTACGAAGTAAGCAACTAACTGGAAATGTTGCTTATACGAAATGATCGGTGAGAGAATGGAGATAAAAAGAGGGGATGTGCAGGTCGCCATCCTGAAGCTATTTTTGCCGTTCGTCTTCGGGGGTCTTCTCCTTGCCATAGAGGATTTCGTCTCGGGAGAAAGATGGCCCCAGGTTTACTCCCTCATGGCACTGTACTTCGTTCCGCCGTTTGGAAAGGAATCAGTCATCCCCCTCGCCATCGCCCTCGGGCTACATCCGCTGCACATCGCCCTCACGCTGGCCTCGATGGACGCCATTACATCGTTATTTGTGCTGTGGAACTTTCCCCTTTTCTCCAGGCTTCCCCTCATGAGGGGTGTGATAAGGAAGGTGGAGGACTGGAGTGAACAGTTCTTTGGACGCCATTCCTGGGCGAGAAAGTTCACGTACCTATCTCTGTTTTTGTTCGTACTCGTGCCTGCCCAGGGATCTGGCGGCGTCTCGGCCGCCATTCTCGGGTACATCCTCTCCCTCGATAGCAGGCGGGTTTGGGTGGTTATAGTGCTGGCGTCCCTCCTGAGCTGCCTGCTGCTCGCCTACTCGACGAATGGAATCCTTTCAATCCTGTCTTAGTTTGATTTCAACGCTTCCTTTGGCTTGGCGTGGTATCTCAGAAAAAGAGCTTTCAATTCTATCTTAGTTTGATTTCAATCATCACTTTTCCCCCATTTTCCTGTTTATCCCTTTTTTCTCTCTTTTTAGACACTTATGAGACTCTGGACTTTTCTTAATCAGGTCTAACTACTGTTTTCTAAGATTAAATTCGAGATACATTCAGGAGCTACTGGGGCGTAAAAGCGATAAAACGACAGGGATTTATACTCATATTTGAGTAAGATTAAAAGTACTCTGGATTTGATTGAAGGGGGTGATAAGCATTCAGAATGGGTATATATGCAACAGATATACTGCCAAATTGGAGGGATATACGCAATGCGTATATGAACGAGTTAGCAGAAATTCGGGGGCTCGCTTATAATCTAAATTGGAGGTGTGAACATGAATGAAGAAAAACTTAAAGCAGATTTGGAGGAATTTGAGAGAAAAAATAAAGGTAACATTGAAAAAGCTTGGAAAAAACACAAGGAATTTCTGAGGCAGTATCCATTTCGTGAACAACCAGAGAATATTGATTTGTTAACTTCAGATAAGATCTATAATTCAGGTGATAAAAATACTTTTCTCTACTGGATCGAATTTGGACTGAAAGAATTAGGTCATATTAGAGTTGGAAGGGCACTTTACGCAGAAAATGCAAGAAATAATCCCGAAATTTTTAAAGAGCTTCTAAGAAAAGTTGTGGATGAAACTCTATCCATTTCTCAGAAAATTGATCTACATTGGGAAGACATTAAGGGGTGGGGAGGAGATAAAATAATAGCCAAAAAGGTGGTCTTCTGCTATTATCCAGAACAAGTTTTACCCATATTTAAAACTGAAGATTTAGAACATTTCCTGAAAAATCTTAATATGGATTTCAAAAAAGAAGCACATAGTTTGTTTGGGAAATCATATGATGCATTGTCTATAGGTCAAAAGTTTGAATTGCTAAATAATTTACTTATCTCATTTAAAAATAAATCTCCAGAATTTAAGAAATTGGATAATCTTCTTTTCGCCAGATTTCTATATGAACAATTTCCTCCAGAAAGACTTCCCCAAATTATGAGAGAAACAAAGCCCCTACATTCTTTGGGAATATTATTTGAGCCTGAATATGAACAGGAGGTGGTTTATTTATTTGCTGTTTTTCATCGGGAACTTGGATTTCCATATATAATAAAAATCAGAAATGAATTTCCAGATGCTTGGGTAATGGATAAAAATAGGTTTGAAGTTAGAGCAAGTGATTTTGTTCAACACAAACATGACAAAAAAGGATGTGACTTCATTGTATGCTGGGAAAATGATTTGGAAAATAATGAAGATTTACCACCAACAATTGCTCTAAAAGATTTTGTGGAGGAATTAAAATGACGTTCGCCCCCGAACTCTTCGGCACTTCGTGCCTCACCCTCGCTACGCTCAGGTCTGCTAACAGGTGGATATGTGGCTCGCTATCGTCGCCCAAATTTGCTATCGCAAACTTCACATATCCCCGAAACGTTAAGTGAAATCGGGCTCCGCGGTGGATTGAAAAATTTATAAAGATTAAAAAGAGATAAATTGAATATGAAAAAGAAAAAACATGCAATCATAGGAGGACTTGCAGGAGGAATCGCAGGGGGTTTAGCAGGTAGTTTTGGTTTAGGAATTTTAACTGCTGTGCTGCTTGGTGTTGTATCGTTTATCATTACAGAAGGTGTGGTGTCTCTCATTCAAAAAATGTAGGGAGTAAGATGAAAAAAGGAAAGCAATTAAGAAATAAGCTCTGGATGAATGGATTTTTAGGATTCTTGGGTTTTCTTGGCTTTCAAGCGTTTAGCACGCACAATCCTTGGCAATTGTTTTTCTTGTGTTTCTTTGCTTTCTTTGCTCATTTCAAATATCTCAAAGAAGAATTCAAATATTTGGGTTTGCTTGGCATAATTGGGTTAATCGTGGCAATACTTGGAGTTATAGGAATAATAGAGGTGTGAAAAACATGATAAAATCGATCGATCTCAAATACGGAATATTGCTTGGAGTTGTAGGCTTTACTCTAACTCTTTTTGGCATGTACTATGCAACAGGAATGCTTGATCCAAGATTTCCTGCTGTTATAGGAGTTGGACTTTTTGGTGGAGGATTTCTTGGTTCATTGTTAAGAAGGTTGCATAAGGAAGGAGAAGAAAGAAAAGCGAGCTTTATTTTTCTTACTGTTTTGTTAATTGTAGGCCTTCCTTTAATTACCGAACATACTCGGGACATTCTAACAGGAAACTGGAAAATATGGAAATTTGTCTCTATATTCGCTTTTATATATCTAATAGGCTATGCAATTTTACGTGTAATGAAATCAAAAGGTGTAAAAACATGAAGCCACCGCTCCGCCCGACTCTTCGCAACTTCGTTGCTCGCCCTATCAGGGTCACTTAACAGGTGGATATGTGGCTCTTACAGAGCCCAAATTTGCCATCGCAAACTTCACATATCCCCAGAACGTTAGGCGAAATCGGTAAATACTTTTGATTATATTTAATGATGAGTATGTCCAAAAAAAGTACTAAACTATTTGCCCAAAAAATCCTAGAAAGACTTCGGGAATTCATTGTTTCAGAAAATTTGAACATAGATAGGCTGCCAAAATGGGTTAAATCAGCTAATGTCAAACTAGCAAGATTAAATAATAGCATTATCTTTTTATTTGAAGAATCTTTTTCAGATGAGGATGAATTCATTGATTGTGGAGAAGTAAAATCTGATATTCAGTTTCTTTTGGATCTCCCTGAATTCATTCCTAAAGCTGCATGTTTTAGAGCACCTGAGAAACCTAATGGTGGATTAATTATTCTTCATGGGGAATACGGTGAAGATAAAAAAGTTATTTTTAAGGTCGTATCTGATCGCTCAGCATTATTTAATGTTGGGTATGTTAATTACCACAACCCCCTTGCGATTATTAACATCTTCATTCAACTAATTTCCTCGGATGAAGTATTAGCAACACGTTTTGTACCTTTTGCTATTTTTGTTCATGCAAACGATTTTTCTAATTTTGAAAGTTTTTGGAATAAATGCACTCCGCACATACAAGATTCATTAAAGCTTATCCACGATTCAGAAGCAGGGGATTTTTATCAATTCCAAACAGAACGTAAAAAAGTATTTCAGATAAGTAAAGAAAAATCAGTTATAGTTTTAGGGAAATATAGCAATCACGAAATGAATGAACTTCTTCAAGTTCGTGACCATTTAAGAGCAAAAGGTTACGATGCACATCTGATTATAGAGTTACCAGAATACCCTATGATGTCTAATGAGGAAAAAGTAAGGCTGTGGACAATGGCATCGAGATTTTGTGTTATGATTGACCGAAAAGCGGCGGGCCATATAGCTGAATATCAGTATCTTAAAAATCAGCGAACAATTTTAGCTTTATTAAGGCCAAAAGGAAAAGGGTCAACGTATATGATTGGTGATGAACATTTTACCGACTTTCAATATATTAATCTATTTGAGTTTGAAAAGTCGCCTCTAGAAATTATAGATATTGCTATAGATTGGGCAGAAAAATTAGTAAGAAAGCGTATGAAGAACTATGAGGCAGCCTATCCTTGGAGAAGGAAAAGGAAATAGAGTGGTGACTTCGCCTAACAGAGCGTATCTGGCTACAGTGATCGCATCTTCGCCAAAATTCCCCTTCGGAAAACTCCAGATACGCTTGGGACGTTATACGCAATTAGTTTATGACTCCAAGGAAATTTAAAGAAGGTGTAGAAAAATGGAAGGAAATATGGAAAACAATAGAAAAATACCCGGTATGCTCTATATACTTGTTTCTTTTGTTCCATGGATTGTTTACTGGGTTCTGTGCGGTATGGGGAACAGGTTGGGCGTAGTCATCCCTCTCGCAATCTCTTTACTTCTCGTAATCCCTCAAATTCATAAACGGGATTTTAATCTGATGGATCTCACATCTCTTCTCTATTTCAGCACAGCCACAGCAGTTACGTTCATTTTCAACCTGAACGTATTTGTTGAGAAAAGCGGTTTTCTCGGTTACTTTACTTTGTTTCTAATGGCATTATTTTCTCTAATCATCAAACAACCCTACACCCTTCAGGTTTCGAAAAGGGATTATCCAGAGATTTACTGGAAGGAGAAATCATTTCTGGCCATCAACAACATAATTACTGGAGTCTGGGCAGTAATCTTCATAGCAAACGCAACCATATTTTATCTCGATATGCCCTCTACCATAATCCTTTCAAACACTTTAATTGCTCTTGGTATAGCGTTTTCAATTGTTTTTCCCTTGAAAGCACCCGCTTACTTTGCTTCAAAGGAATTCAAGAAATATGATTGGAGCGTTGAGGTAACTCAAAAGCCAAAAGGAGAAAACGAGTATGATGTGATTATCGTAGGCTCTGGCATTGCTGGCTTAAGCTGCGGTGCTTTACTCTCAAAGAGAGGATACAAGGTTTTAGTTTTGGAGCAACATTATCAGGTTGGAGGCTACTGCTCATCCTTTAAAAGGATGGGTTTCGTTTTCAATACTGGCGTCTCAGATGTAAGCGGTTTATGGGAGAAAGGTCCTGTCGCCTATCTTCTCAGAGAGCTTGGGCTAAAAAGAGAAGATTTGTTTGTTAGAAATACAATAAGGTACATCTTCAAGGGCGGGGGAGTTGAAGCTCAAAACCTGGAGGAATTCATGAGAAAGCTTTCAGATATGTTTCCAGAAGAAAAGGAGAACATTTACGCATTCTTTGATGAAGCTAAAAAAGCATATGAGGAGTGCTACAAAGATCTGGTTTATGGCATTCCCTTGCCAGCTGAACTAATCGTTAAGGTTTTTGGAGATAAAAAGCTCTTGGATTATCCTAAGGAGCATCCACACTTCTACGACTGGATGAACAAAACATTCAGGCAAAAGCTCGATGAATACTTCAAAAATGAGGAGTTAAAGACTTTACTCTGTGCCTTGTTAGGCTATACAGGAACAGAAGCAGATAAAACTCCCGCAAGCAACGCGCTTACTGCTGTAGTTTCATACTACATCCATGGGGGGTACTTTCCAAGAGGGGGAGCTCAAAGATTTGCAAACAGCTTGAAGGAGGTTATTGAGAGCCACGGTGGTAAAGTCTTGCTTAGGCATAAGGTAGATAAGATACTGATCGGGAACGGAAAAGTTGAGGGTGTAAAGGTTGGAAACAAAGTTTTCAGAGCCCCGATTGTTGTGGCAAATGCAAACGCAAAAACCACTTTCTTAGAACTCGTTGGAGAGAATCATTTGGATGCGAGATTCGTTGAATACTTAAAAACCCTGAAGATGTCTCCTTCCTGCTTTGCGGTGTTCTTAGGGGTTGATGCAGACCTAACCGAATATCCAACGATTGTCGTAGATTTGGATGATGGATATTATGTTGTGATAAACTCGAATGCCGACCCAAGTTTGGCACCGAAAGGCAAGGCAAGCGTTACAATATTAATGGGCGCCAATTATTATGATTTTCCAGAAAGGGAAACAAAAGAGTATTTAGAAAAGAAGAGAGAGTTTGCTGAGATGCTAATCAAGAAGGTTGAGAAACTTATTCCAAATTTGAGTCAGCATATAATTGTTCAGGATGCGGCAACACCTAAAACATTCGAGAGATACACCTCTATGCCGGAAGGGGCAATCTATGCATTTGATCAATCGATTGACACCAGAAGACCTTACTTTAAAACTCCAGTAAGGGGCTTGTATCTGGCAAGTGCTTCAACTTTCCCGGGTGGTGGAATAGAAGCAGTAGTAATATCAGGAATGATCTGTGCAGACGATATATGTAACTGGGAGATTAAGCAATGAACGAACTCTCCACTGTCGCTCTTATCCTTACGGGTGCGTATAACAGGTGCGTATGCGGTTCGCACCTTCGGTGCTCACCCAAATTGCTCTGCTATCGCTCCGCAACTTCGTATGTCTGCAAAACGTTAAACGAAATCATGAAAATCTAAGGGGGTTAAAATATGCCAGCTTTCCACCGTACTACAGCTGATATTATAAGAAGTGCTGAAGAAACACTGAAGACAGCAGAACAAGGCTTGGAGGACATAATTAAAGGACCACCGGAAAGAAAGCTATCAGGCCTAAGAAATTTGATCGTTTTTGGTCGTGCCATTACTAATATTCTCCAAAATCTTCGTTCCATAGAACCAGATTTTGACGCTTGGTACGAGAGATACAGGAAAGAAATAACACAGCGTATGTGGCTTCGTGCCTTTGGCACTCCGCCCCAATTCCCCTTTGAGGAACTTCAGATACGCTCGGAACGTTAAGTGAAATGATTTCCATCGCCTCGAAAAGATTTAAAATTAAGGAAGTTAATTTTTTCTATTTAGAGACAAAATTAAAAGATTCGGGGTTAAAAGGAAGTCTGCTTGGATTATAAACTTACACCTATATTTGTGTATGGGGAGAAATGTAAAGACAGATTGTTCTTCTGAAGCGTTTGGAGTCCTATCTTCTTTTAAAGGAAGAGCTAAAATGATTTCGGTGTTATCTATATCTATTTCTTTCTTAATTTGTTCTTTAAGATAATTTTTTAAATCCGAAGGAATTAAGAAAAGATCTAATTTCAGCTTAAGTGTTATTGGATGCTTTACCCAAAAAATGTAAGGGAAGTAGGACTAAATAAGTGCACTTGCTTAAATTATCGAGGAACTAATACAAAGAGAACTTCCATAGCATGAAAGAAGTGTATACATGCCACTATCGATGTGGGGGAGAAGGTGTTGTTATGAATGCTATGGTGTTGTTATGAATGCTATACTCAATGAGTTTAATACCACGCTTATTGAGAAGTTTGATTTTTCACTTAGACCTTATCAGGAGTACGTGATTAGGAACATTGCTGATTCTATTGTACAGGGGAATAGGTTTGTTGTTGTTTCCATGCCCACTGGAAGCGGTAAAACATTAATTGAAATATTCACAGCATATTACAACCTTAAAACTACCAATTCACGCGTTTTGGTGCTTGAGCCGACCAGATTCTTATGTGACCAAATGTATTCTAAATTATGGAGCAAACTTTTTGATAATATCATTGGAAAGGAATATGAGGGAAATTGTCACAGTTTTTTAGATGCAAATAAAAAAATCGTCATATCAACCCCTCAAACAGCATTAAAATGTGCATCCACCATAAAGGGGGAGTTTAATGCTGTAATTATAGATGAGATCCACCATGCATTTGGAGGAAAGTATTATAGTGAACTGTTAGTAGAGTTGAATCCCAACTTTGTATTTGGTTTTACAGCATTACTCCCTAGTAAAAAAAGATATTCGTTAGATTTTAGAGTGCAATCACTATTAGGTGAGCCTACAATTTTAAATTATGATTTTAAAAAGTTGTCTGAAATAGACTCCTCATTCCAACCACCAAAAGCCATTGCAGACTTGTTTGATGCTGAAATGGACGAAATTGAAGAAAACGTGTATGAGAAACTATTTTGTGGTACTATTGATGGTGACCCAAGAACAATTAAATTTCTCGAAAATACGTTAGTCCGTTATGGTAAAAGGGCCTTTTGTGAAAGTCTAAAAAGAGCAATAGCAAAAAATAAGATTTCAGATGACCCAGAATTCACAAGGTTATGTAATTCTAACAAACCCTCCCATAAAGCCCGGATATTAAGTGAGATACTCTCTGTATATGATGTCAAAAACAATGATGAATTAAAACCTGTTATAGTGTTTACATCACGTAAGGCTACAGCTTATGAGTTTAAGGAAGTAATAGTGAGTTCTATTGGGTTATCGTCTCATAAAGTTGAAGTATTAACAAGTGACATGAGTAAAGAGGAGAGATTGGATTTAATGAGGAGGGCTAGGGAGGGGCATATTGATGTCATCATTTCCACACTTGTTGGTGAGGAGGGTGTTGACATTCCCGAGGCGGGATTGCTTATAATGAGTGATACCCCAAGAAGTCCTTTGAGATTTTATCAACGTTTGGGTCGCCTCATTAGGCTGGCAAGTCCAAGGAAAGTAAAATATCTGGTAATTTCCCTAACTCCAAAAACGAGGGAGTATGGGGACCTGGATGAAGCATTATGGAATTTGTATGGTGAGGGTGTGGATGTGAGTTATATTATATACAATTTAGATGAGAAGGGCCCAGAATCAAGAATATTGGACATACTCGACAAATTTTCAAATATTTACAATGATGTTGCTATCCCATTTACCCTCATAACCCAAGGGAGAGAACTAAGTAATCCAATAAACTATCTTTTGAATCTCGCCAAAAATGATAAAAGATTTTTGGAGGCTCTTAAAAATATGGGTTTTAATGTGGAATCTGATGAAGAACTTAGTAGGATATTTTTTATAACACTCACATTCCCGTTTTGGTTGAGATGTCATGATGATATTAAAAATACCTTAAACCAAATAGATAAAATCATAAGCAGGAGTAGTTTTAGTAAAGTATTGGACAAATCAATAAAAGAAAACCATGTATTCTATATTTATGATGTAGAAAAACTATCCGATTTTATAGCTGAAGAATTGAAAAGATTGTATGATTATTGTAAATCAGAAGGAGAAAACTACTGTGAAAATGTGTTTTTTAGGTTAGACAGAAAGTCAATATTGAGGTTGTTTATGAGGATATTTCCTTTTAAACAATTTGAGGGTGTTAAAAAGAGGATTAACGACCAAGTAGATACATTTGAAGAAACTCTTAAAAATTTCAAAGAAACCAACAATCTCCGCATATACGTAGATTATGGTAGGTATAATGACAGGAATAAATCACTTTTCCCTAAAATTATCATATCTGTAAGTGTTGGGGTATGGATACGTTTAGAGGTCCAGATAAACCATTACAACATAAGTAATGAAAACAAAGATACATATGAGAAAATTTTAGAGTTAATAGAACTTAACCTGCTTGCAATAGGATACAGAGGTGTAGAGAAATTCCTTGAACTTTATGAGGAATAACTGAGACTGGTTAGGACAAGCCAATGAATAGTCCCAGAGACTTGATTCTAAAATAGTGTCCATCGTATCTCAGAGGAGCGAATATAACAAGTCACAAGTTTTTGAGACATTAAGAATTTTGTAAGTGTTGATGAGTTTGGCTATCCGCTAGGATACAGAACATCTATGTAGGGTATTGTACATGGAACTGTTAATTGAAGGAAGTTATAAATATTTACTCTTAAAAATGGGCAAGATTATAGAGTAGTAGTGATTGTATGGGATATTGTCAGAAATAAAATTCCTGAATTGAGAGGAAAAAATCACGGAAATCCTTGTGAAATCAGAAATGGGAGAGAAAAGAGGATAACAGATAGTATGGACACTTGTTGATAATTTCTGAACAAACATTATTACCGTATGGAAGGCAGCCGGACATATTGGCGTTGGACAGTACTGGCGGGCCATTACATATGCTGCCAATTTTTCAGCATCTTGAAAGAGTTGCTTACGAAGTAAGCAACTGTTGATTACGGAGTAATCAACATTTAGGAATTCCTGATCTAGTCCTAAAGAAAAAAATTGAAGAATTTGTTGAAGAGGATATAGAGAAAATTAACCAGAAACAGATAGTAATGCCACCAGGCCGAACTCTCTGCTTCGCTTCGATGCTATCGCACTCGGACAACAGTTGGATATGCGGCCCGCTGTCGCTCACCCAAACCACGGGCTTCGTATATCCCCACTTAGGCGACATGCAGAAAAACAGATATAGGTGTTTTAAGATAATAAATGGTGGAAACCATGAAAATAAAAGAGGTGCTTGAAGAGTTTAAAAAAGAAATTGAAAAGTTATACGGTGACAAATTAAAGGAAATTATGCTCTATGGGTCATATGCGAGAGGTGATGCTACAGAAGACTCTGACATAGATTTGCTCATCGTTCTCGAGGGAAAAGTAACCCATGGAAAAGAAATTGACAGGATGATAGATATAATAACAGAAATAAACCTGAAATATGGTGTGCTAATATCAGTTTATCCGGTTTCAGAGGAGGATTATAAAAAGGTTAATAGTCCGCTACTCATAAATGTGCGAAGAGAAGGCATATCAACATGAAAGAGATAGAATCTCTGATAGAGAGAGCGGAGAAATATCTGAGGAGTGCTGAAATACTCATCAAAGAAGGTGATTATGAATCTTCGGTTTCAAGAACCTACTATGCGATGTTTTATTGTACACAAGCCATGCTACTTACAAAGAATCTATCATTTTCATCCCATAAAGGTGTGATCTCAGCTTTTGGAGAGCATTTTATAAAAACAGGTATTTTCCCAAAAGATATGGGCAGAGAGCTGAATAGAGCATTTGAAAAACGACAGCTAAGTGATTACGAATACACATTTGTTATCTCCAAGAATGAAGCTGAAGAAATGCTTAAGAATGGAAGAAAGTTTGTAAATGAGATAGCCCGTTATCTAAGGAAGAAAAAGATAATATGAGGACTGCACGTCGCCCAAGAGCGGGTATACGGTTCTACCGCTCACCCAAACCCTCACGGGCTTCGCATATCCGCCAGCCGTTGTCCGAAATCGCCCGAAGCTCAATAGGGGCTTCGCCCGCTCTCCGCTCGCTAACGCTCGTTTCGGTGCTATCACACTCGAGACAACAGGCGATATGCGGCCAGCTATCGCTCACCCATTTGTAAGGATTTGCCTTCGGGTGCATTGAGTTCATCTTGAGAAACAGAGCCCTCGAGAGATTTATATTCTCTTGGTGTGTAAGGACGGCCATGATAGCGAGGGAGCAGATATTTGAGGTGCTCGAGTCGTATGACCTCGAGAAGGCGAGGATAGGTGTGCTCGGGTCACATTCCGCACTGGATACGTGCGATGGCGCGATCGAAGAGGGGTTCTCCACCTATGTGGTGTGCCAGAAGGGGAGGGAGAGAACGTACGCGCATTACTTCAGGTCCAAGTGGGTGAATGGCAGACGCGTGAGGGGATGTGTGGACGAGGTTGAGGTCTATGAGAGGTTTGCCCACGTTCTCTTGCCCGAGAGTCAAAAGAAGATGCGCGAGAAAAACGTGCTGTTCGTGCCCAACCGGTCCTTCACCTCCTACTGTGGCATCGACGCCGTGGAGAACGATTTTCTGGTCCCCCTCGTGGGTAGCAGAAATCTTCTGAGGAGTGAAGAGAGGGGTGAGGAGAGAAGCTACTACTGGTTGCTCGAGAGGGCGGGACTACCCCACCCGGAGCGAATAGAGCCCGAGGAGATCGATGGGCTTGTGATGGTCAAGCTTCCACATGCCAAAAAGCGCCTTGAGAGGGGTTTCTTCACCGCCGCCTCGTATGAGGAGTACAGGAGGAAGTCGGAAGAGCTTTTGAGGGCAGGTGTGATAACTGCGGAGGATCTGGAGAGGGCCAGAGTGGAGCGATACATCATAGGTCCGGTGTTCAACTTTGACTTTTTCTACTCCCCGCTCGAGAGGGACGTTTCTCCGATTGAGCTGCTGGGCATCGACTGGAGGTTCGAGACGAGCCTCGATGGACACGTGCGTCTTCCGGCTCCCCAGCAGATGACCCTTCCGCCCCATCAGAGTACTCCAGAGTACACTGTATGTGGGCACAACTCGGCCACGCTTCGCGAGTCGCTGCTCGAGAGGGCGTTTGACCTCGCAGAGCGGTACGTGCAGGCAACGCAGCGCTACTATCCCCCCGGCATCATAGGGCCGTTCTGTCTGCAGACCTGTGTGGACAAGGACCTCAACTTCTACATATACGATGTGGCTCCGAGAATCGGCGGGGGCACCAATGTGCACATGTCTGTGGGACATCCATATGGCAACTGCCTTTACAGGTGTCCGATGAGCACCGGCAGGAGGCTCGCGAGGGAGATAAGGCTGGCAATCGAGACCGATAGTGTGAAAGAGATCGTGACGTGATGAGATGTCGGGAGGAGGGAGGTAGGAGGTACGCTGTAGCGGGATGTTCGATATGGATGCTCGCCCTCCATCAAATTATGGAGAGAGCCCGTGGGCTTCCCTGATACCAAAAAACTGACTTTCAATCCCACTTTGGTCTTATTTCAACGAGCTCGATGTTCACCCAGCACGCTTGCGTGCGCCCTTTCAATCCCACTTTGGTCTTATTTCAACTATCATTACGATTGAGATGTAGAGATGTAAGCACAACTTTCAATCCCACTTTGGTCTTATTTCAACCCCACTACGGCGCGCAGATCTGCCGTTGTCTTTTGCTTTCAATCCCACTTTGGTCTTATTTCAACCCGCGACTGCAGAGATGAGGGGTTAAGACGTGTTACTTTCAATCCCACTTTGGTCTTATTTCAACTCGTCCTTAAGCACAACTACTGCGTCAGCGAGCGGTCTCAGCTTTCAATCCCACTTTGGTCTTATTTCAACTCTACGAACAATCTAATCGCTTCGACCGTCTTTTTCGCCTTTCAATCCCACTTTGGTCTTATTTCAACACTCTGAACACGATCGAGGTTTACAAGCTGAACGATGCTTTCAATCCCACTTTGGTCTTATTTCAACGCGTCCGTCGACGTATACGTAGAGCTCCTCGGTGTCGCTTTCAATCCCACTTTGGTCTTATTTCAACGTCCGACCGCTTGAGTGAGTTAGCGAGGAGCTGCTGCCTTTCAATCCCACTTTGGTCTTATTTCAACGTGTAGGATGTGGTAGCACCGCCTATTGGAAGGGCATCTTTCAATCCCACTTTGGTCTTATTTCAACCGGCATACGCAACCGATACGATGAGGATAGCCACGAAGCTTTCAATCCCACTTTGGTCTTATTTCAACCGCACGACTGACGACACACCCGCGTTTTGGCGCCGCCTTTCAATCCCACTTTGGTCTTATTTCAACAAGCTTATCGTTTGCAGACAATAAACCTTGATGCTCCTTTCAATCCCACTTTGGTCTTATTTCAACATCTGTTTCACCTCATGCCCTCTCTTACATATCTCACTTTCAATCCCACTTTGGTCTTATTTCAACATGATTAGCTGCTCATCGAGGCTATCGATGGTCTGCTTTCAATCCCACTTTGGTCTTATTTCAACTCACGGAGATAGACGTTCCTCAAGGAGCTATCGTGCAAATCGCTTTCAATCCCACTTTGGTCTTATTTCAACCGACGCTCGCTGAAGGCATCTCCGCAGTCGGAGAGGCTCTCTTTCAATCCCACTTTGGTCTTATTTCAACCGAGCAGCATGAACGAGGTGTTCAATTCAGCCGATACTTTCAATCCCACTTTGGTCTTATTTCAACCATTACATCAACATCGCAGGAGCTCACAATTGTGGGCTTTCAATCCCACTTTGGTCTTATTTCAACGCACGAAATGTGGAATGACCTGACAACAACGATTTCCTTTCAATCCCACTTTGGTCTTATTTCAACGGAATCGCTGCAGAAGACAAGTATGCAGCACGAATCACTTTCAATCCCACTTTGGTCTTATTTCAACCAGCTCAGAGAATCGAACATAATCCCCATCCGCGCGGCTTTCAATCCCACTTTGGTCTTATTTCAACGACCCTTAGCTGACGCAGTAGTTGTGCTGAAAGACGCTTTCAATCCCACTTTGGTCTTATTTCAACCTGACGGGAGGGGGTAAAAAAATGGGGAAGGGGTCACTTTCAATCCCACTTTGGTCTTATTTCAACAGCTCCTCATCTGTCGTAAGTGAATCAATCAACCTCCTTTCAATCCCACTTTGGTCTTATTTCAACATGCGAATATCGAAAGCTGTTGCCTCATTGAGCGCAACTTTCAATCCCACTTTGGTCTTATTTCAACTGGCCGTGCGGCGCCGTGCCGAGAAAACACAAGACGGCTTTCAATCCCACTTTGGTCTTATTTCAACCCGCTCCATCGTCCCGAATGAGCCCTGAATCGGGAACTTTCAATCCCACTTTGGTCTTATTTCAACCGTGCGTCCTTCAGCTTCAGCTCGCCCGCTTCGTATCTTTCAATCCCACTTTGGTCTTATTTCAACGATTTCCTCGTGACTGCTGCAGACGGCAAGCTCGCAACCTTTCAATCCCACTTTGGTCTTATTTCAACTACGCAGTGGGAGACTTCGCACCTGTTGTGTACGGTCCCTTTCAATCCCACTTTGGTCTTATTTCAACGGAGTTTTCACTTCCGCTCGATACATCTAACCCCGTCATCCTTTCAATCCCACTTTGGTCTTATTTCAACACACACGATATATGGCGGCATCTGGTGATGAGGCACCTTTCAATCCCACTTTGGTCTTATTTCAACCGTCGCCGTCTCCAGCCTCCATAGCCCACACCGTGCTTTCAATCCCACTTTGGTCTTATTTCAACTCGCCTCAGATAGCATCCCTTTCTCCACCTCTGTCGCTTTCAATCCCACTTTGGTCTTATTTCAACACCGCCCTGTCAATGAGGCTTTTTGCATCTTCAAACTTTCAATCCCACTTTGGTCTTATTTCAACGCAGTTATACAAACTGACAGCTCGGCGGGCGAGATTGCTTTCAATCCCACTTTGGTCTTATTTCAACGACGCGACCGCGATCCAGCCCTCGCCCTTCGCGTCCCTTTCAATCCCACTTTGGTCTTATTTCAACACGACACTGTTGAGCTTGCAGCAGTGAAGCGCAGAGACTTTCAATCCCACTTTGGTCTTATTTCAACGGAGAGCACCGCATTCAGGTAGTTTCTCAGCTTGGACTTTCAATCCCACTTTGGTCTTATTTCAACGCGACAAAGTGCTACATACATGCTTTCATGTTAGATAACTTTCAATCCCACTTTGGTCTTATTTCAACGAGGTGTTTTATTCAGCTGACAAAATAGAAGCAGCTTTCAATCCCACTTTGGTCTTATTTCAACTCTGATAATGAAAAAGAGAATGAGGCAATTTTCAACTTTCAATCCCACTTTGGTCTTATTTCAACCTCGTTGATGATAACAGTACTACAAGTGCGAAAACCTTTCAATCCCACTTTGGTCTTATTTCAACGTTACACAATCCAGTTTTAGACTTCTTGAATTTGAGCTTTCAATCCCACTTTGGTCTTATTTCAACTTAATCTTGCACATGAGGGAACGTGCATGCACAAATTCTTTCAATCCCACTTTGGTCTTATTTCAACAGAGATGTTGAAATTCTAAAAGAAGTATTCAAAAACCTTTCAATCCCACTTTGGTCTTATTTCAACATTATCCCAAGCTCGTATAACCGTCTCAAATCTACACTTTCAATCCCACTTTGGTCTTATTTCAACACGCGATGCTAACGCTAAAAGAGGTGTTTAATTCGATCCTTTCAATCCCACTTTGGTCTTATTTCAACCCTCATACGCTCTCTTTAGCGCCTCCGCCACGTCCATCTTTCAATCCCACTTTGGTCTTATTTCAACTAGAGCGTGATTTCCTTGCCGATGAACCTCAGACGCTCTTTCAATCCCACTTTGGTCTTATTTCAACCCGCCAAACAAGACTTTCTACGTCGACGGCCCCACCTTTCAATCCCACTTTGGTCTTATTTCAACTTTCAGAACTATATTTATGCTGTTATGAAAATGCGAACTTTCAATCCCACTTTGGTCTTATTTCAACCGAGCGGGGACTACGTTAGCGCTACTCAGTCCATCACTTTCAATCCCACTTTGGTCTTATTTCAACCATAACGCTCTTTGCACTCTCCGACTATACGGGCTACTTTCAATCCCACTTTGGTCTTATTTCAACCGGTAAAGCCCTCATCACGGGCGGCACGAGTGGGCTATCTTTCAATCCCACTTTGGTCTTATTTCAACGAAGCGGTCGTTATTCTGAGGTGTGCCATGAATTCACTTTCAATCCCACTTTGGTCTTATTTCAAC
>LDZQ01001196.1_pt1 | contig 19373 bp, 20 predicted proteins | sample 615361 | NCBI WGS metagenome assembly LDZQ01 (sample SAMN03408297, study PRJNA278302) | terrestrial metagenome | isolation source: oil reservoir sample I2 | place: USA: Alaska, North Slope, Ivishak formation | collected 2013 | reverse complement strand
CCAGTAGCCGGTGGAGGTTATGCACCAGGTACTGTTAAATCCATCAACAGAGATAAATACATAAGCGGGAACTTCACAAAGGAAGAAATGATACGGGAAAAAATAGGATATATAGTCATTAAAACTAATATGAGTCCACCCCCATACTCGAGATTAGTATACATGAATAACGATTTCAAAATCTACGAAAGGTTGATAGAATGAAGAGACTGTTCGGCACATTTGGTGTTAGGAGGATTGCGAATAAAAAATTAACACCAGAATTCGCTTCAAGGCTTTCAGCAGCCTTCGGTTCTCTCATAGATGGAAAGGTTGCTGTGGGTGGTGATACAAGAACCTCCACCCCAATGATAAAACATGCTGTTATAGCAGGCCTTTTATCCAGTGGATGTGATGTTGTGGATCTTGGGATTCTCCCAACCCCTACTGTACAGTATGCTGTTAGAAAGTACTATGATGCAGGTGTTATCATCACAGCATCCCATAACCCCCCAGAATACAATGGGATAAAATTCGTCGATGAACATGGTATAGGAATCAAAGAAGAACTAGAAGAAAAGATAGAGAGAATCTTCTTCGAGGAAAAAGTTGAAAGAGTTCCATGGGAGAAAATAGGCTCCACAACCAAAAATAGGAGGATTATCAGAGAATACATAGACGAAGTTATAAGGAGGGTTGATGCCGATCTCATAAGGGAGGCCAATTTTACCGTTGTAGTTGACTGCGGATCAGGAGCAGCCTCATATACAACACCATACCTTCTAAGAGAGCTTGGATGCGAAGTCTTATCATTGAATTGTCAACCAGACGGTTTCTTCCCGGGCCGGGACCCCGAACCAACCCCAGAAAACTTGAAAGACTTGATGGATGTTGTTAAAGTCAGTGGGGCGGATCTTGGGATAGCCCATGATGGCGACGCTGACAGGACAATTTGTATAGATGAAAAGGGGGATTTCATCTTCGGCGATAAAACCTTCGCATTAGTAGAGAAGAAAATGCTAAAGGAAAACAATGGAGGCTTAATCGTAACCACGGTGGCAACCACCTCAGCCATTTATGATATCGCGAAGGAAAACAATGGAAAAGTCATAACAACCCCTGTGGGTGATCTAATCGTGGCAAGAACCCTCAAAGAGAAAAAAGGACTCTTCGGCGGCGAAGAAAATGGTGGATTAATATTCCCAGATTTTGTATATGGTAGAGACGGGGCCCTCTCAGCCGCCAAGATACTCGAGATAATGGCCGAGGAAAGCAAACCCATCTCCAGGCTCGTGGCCGAACTCCCAAGATACTATTCCGAAAAGATGAAAATAGAATGTCCAGACAAACTTAAACCTAGAGTAATGGCCGCTGTCCAAGAAAAAGTTGAAAAAGATCCTAGAGTAGATAGAATAGACACCACAGATGGTGTTAAAGTATTCAAGGAAGATGGTTGGGTGATAATAAGACCATCAGGCACAGAATCCATATTCAGATGCTTCGCAGAAGCCAAAAGCCAAGAAAAGGCCACTCAAATGGCAAAATGGGGTATTAACATCGTTAAAAGTTCACTCGATGAAATAAAAGGTTAGAATCCTGAAAAGGAACCCTTTTATGATAGGACTAATATATTTTATAAAAATTTCATGGCTTGTAAGAAAAATGGAATCCAAATATATTCTCCTGGTCTTAGCAATAACTGCAGGTATGGTTTATTATCTTAGAGAACAGCCCCCAAGAAAACGTCACAGAAAACATCAGCACCCCCCAAAAAAGATCCAATATAATCAAACAACTACCACCCCTCCCCTGGAGATAATATCTGCAGAAGAGGCTCGACATGGCAGAGAATCCCGCAGAATTTGGGAATACTAGAAGTGGAACGCCCTCACTAAAAAATGGAATATATTATGTTCCAGTAGTTGTAACTACAAGTGAAGGACAACATCCACCAGGAACCATTGTAGCCTACATCCGAGTAGATGCAAAAACAGGTAAAGTATTAGGCGCAGAATCCATGAAAATGTACTAACTAGGCCAAAAAAAGGAATGTGAAGTTTTCAGAGGTTTTGGGGTAGGTAAGTGTCTGCTATTGCAGCCACTCCTTCACCCATCTCCACATCGAAACCGAGCTCTCTCAAGGTCATCTCCAGTGCTGAGAACGTTGTTATAAGTTCCCTATGTGTTATGTTACCCATATGTCCTATCCTGAATATTTTGCCTTTCAGGTGATCTTGTCCACCTGCAAGTTCCACATGATACTTGTTCCTCATGGTACCTCGTAGTTCAGCATCTGTCACACCCTCTGGGAGTTTAACCGCTGTAACAGTTGTGGATGAAACCCTCTCATCAGGGAACAATTCAAGGCCCAGGGCTTTTATAGCATTCCTAGTGGCCTCCGCAGCCAACTCATGCCTCCTGATCCTGTTTTTAAGACCTTCCTCCTCCACGACCTTTAATGCTTCGTGTAAGGCGTATACTAACGAGACTGCTGGGGTGTAGGGCGTCTCTGGGGGTTCTAGGCTGCTGGTCTTCCTATACTTTTTGAGGTCTAGATAGTAGCATCTTGAATCTGTATTGTCAATAACATTCCATGCGTCGTCACTTAATGTTATAGCAGCTAAGCCTGGGGGTGCTGCCAGGCATTTCTGTGAACCAGTAACACAAATATCTATATTGTATCCATCAACATCTACTTCAGCCCCTCCTAGTGATGAAACAGTATCAACAATATAAAGTGTATCATAATCATATAGGATCTTACCTATCTCTTTTATGGGATTGGCAACCCCAGTGGAAGTTTCATTGTGCACTACAGTAACTGCTTTTATACTCTCATCTTCCTCAAGAGCTTCTTTAATATCATCAGGGTTCACCGCTTTCCCCCATTCAACCTCAATCCTCTTTGATTCGCCCCCAAATGCCTCGACAATATTACTGAATCTTTCCCCGAATTTTCCACCGACCACGTTAAGTATCTTATCGCCAGGCTCTAGTATATTAACTATGGCCGCTTCCATGGCCGCGGTACCTGAACCTGTAAGTATATAAGACTTATTATTGGTCTGGAATATGTTGGAGATCATCTCACTTGTCTCTGTTAAGAATTTGCCGAATATGGCGCTTCTATGGTTCACTATATTCTCTGACATGGCCTTTAATACCCGAGGAGCGACCCTGGTTGGACCCGGGATCATCAATAATGTTTCATCCATGTTAAAAACCCTCCCGATCATCATTATTTTCATATTATTAAAGAGGATGTTAAAAAGATTTATACTTATCCAATGACTATGACTTAGTAAAAAGGTTCCGCACTTATAAAGTATGGTTTTTTTGAACGTGATTATAATGGATCTCAAAACATGGATTGGATGGTATGAGAAAATCTTGGAAGATTTCAAATTCGATCCCATAGCTGATATGGAAGCTGCTGAATATCTTAACGATTTTCTCAAGAAGCATGAAAATATAAAAGTTGATGTGGATGATCTGCCACATAATGACAAATTCATAATTTTTGGGGCTGGGCCATCAATTAAGGAACATTTGAAGCTTTTGAAGGAGGATTTTGACCTTGGGGTTTTCATTTTGGTGGCTGCTGACGGGGCTACAAGCGCCTTACTAGAAGAGTCCATACTACCAGATATTATTGTAACAGACCTTGACGGTGCCATGGATGATATAATCAGGGCGAACAAGGCCGGTTCCTTCATAGTGGTGCATGCACATGGTAATAACCTGGAAAGGTTAAAAGTTTATCTTCCAAAGCTTAGGAACATCCTCGGAACAACCCAGACACCCCCTATAGGAGATTTACACAATTTTGGGGGTTTCACTGATGGTGATAGAGCCGTTTTTCTCGCGGTTGAATTAGGCGCTAAACTCATAATCTTGGCTGGTATGGATTTTGGTGATATCATTACAAGATATTCAAGGCCCCAGATCAGTGAAATGACAAGGAAAGCGGATGAAATTAAAAGGTTGAAACTGGAATATGCCAAGAAGCTTATAGAGTGGATAATAGAAAATGAGGATGTTAAAATTTATAATCTCGTGGAATCTAAATCATTGAAAGGTTAATATACTTTGAGGGATAACTATCATATTATGGGAATAGATGATATCCTATTACATGACGAGACAATATTCCGGAACTTGCACGCTTTTGACCCTGATTATATTCCTGAAAATTTTAGGTACAGGGATTCGCAGATGGAAGCCCTTGCAGTTTGTATAAGACCTGCCCTGATGGGTGGGAGGCCCATTAACGCTGTTGTCCTAGGGGCTTGTGCAACCGGTAAAACCACAGCTATAAAGAAACTCTTTGAAATGGTTGAGGCTAGCTCAGAGAAGATTGTATGCTCTTATATTAACTGTCAGTTGCACACAACACGTTTCGGCATATTTTCACAGATATACCATAAGATCTTTGGCTATTATCCCCCAGAGACTGGGGTCCCATTTTCTAGGATATACCATGACATAATGCATAAGCTCTCAACAGAGGACAAGGCTCTTATGGTCGCATTGGATGATGTTAACCACCTATTCCATAACAGGAACGCTAATAGGATATTCTATGATATTCTAAGGGCTTATGAGGCATTTGATAATCTTAGGACTGGTATATTCGCCATATTATCTGATATTGAGTTTAGGTATGCTCTTGACAAAAATGTTAACTCCGTATTTATCCCACAAGAGATAATATTCCCACCATATAGTCATAATGAAATATATGAAATATTAAAGGACAGGGCAAGGATAGGATTCTATGATGGTGTGATCTCCGATGAACTAATAGAGGAGATATCAGAGCTAACCTTTGAAACAGGAGACCTAAGATATGGTATAAACCTTCTAAGGGTCTGCGGGAACCTTGCAGAGGCTGAAGCATCCCCCAGGATGAAAAAGTCACACCTCGAAGAGGCTATAAAGGAAACAGCATGCACAAATTTCAAAGACACAATAAGAAATCTTTCAAAAAATGAAAGAGAACTCCTAAATATTATCACAGATGCTGGGGGTGAAAATTTAACAGCAGGCCAAGTCTATGAAGAATTTAAAAGAAGAACAGGGTTAAGTTATTCATCATTTAATAGGATAGTAGAAAAACTTGAATTTCTAAGACTTATTGACACCCCATTCACAGGTAAGGGTGAGCGTGGTAATGCACGACTTATAATCCCAAGATTCAACAAGGTAGATGAATAGGCCTCATGGATAATTTGGCGTGCTCGCGAAAAAATACACACCCCCAATTATAAATAAAAGGACAATGAATATTATGAGACAAGCTTCAATATTAAGGTCACTGGTTCCTCCTTTTTTCTTTGACCTATCCAACCTATACATTTTCCATCACCCCATAAGATAGTCACCTTATGGGAGAATATAAGAAAAGAGGTAGAGAGCATATGAAAACTAATAACAGGTTGGAGAGAACATGAAGAAAAAATTCGAATACTTCGAAGTAACGGCAGACGCAGGCTACTGGGCATACGGGTCAACAATAGAAGAAGCCTTCGAAAACGCAGCCCTGGCAATGTTCGAATTAATGACAGACACAGCCAAAGTCCAGCCAAAAAAGGAAAAAAGGATAGAATTAGAGGCTGAAGATGAAATATCACTCTTACATGACTGGCTCGACGAACTCCTATTCCTAAAGGATACAGAATTCCTATTCTTCTCAAAATTCAAAGTTAATATACAAAAGAACAGAGTATATAGACTAGAAGGAAAAGCCATAGGTGATACCATAAATCCTAGTATACATGAAATCCGCGATGAAGTAAAAGCAGTCACCTATCATCTGATGGATGTCCAAGAAGAAAAGGGCCAATATAAAGTTAGAGTGATAGTAGACTTATAAAAAGAGAACCCTCCTGGGGTGCATCAAATGAACGTGAAAGATATCGTGATAAAAGTTAGAGAATCGGTATGGGAAGTCCCCACAGACTATAAAGAGTGCATGCGCGTCCCTGGACGAATATTCCTAGATGAAGAAGCATTAAAAGACTTGGAGAAGGGAGCAATTGACCAAGTGGCGAATGTAGCATGCCTACCAGGCATACAAAAATTCTCAATCGGCCTGCCAGACATACACTTCGGCTACGGATTCAGTATAGGTGGCGTGGCAGCATTCGACGCCAGTAACGGTATCATAAGCCCCGGTGGCGTGGGATTTGACATAAACTGCGGAGTCAGACTATTAAAGACGAACCTAGACCATGAAGAAGTCAAACCAAAAATAAAAGAACTCATAGACACACTATTCAGGAACGTCCCATCAGGTGTTGGAAGCAAAGGCAAAATAAGACTAAAGGAAGGTCAAATCGATGACGTGCTAAAAAACGGTGCCGAATGGGCTGTCGAAAACGGATATGGTTGGGAAGAGGACCTAGAACACCTCGAAGAAAATGGTAAAATGGAAAACGCCAACCCAACAAAGGTAAGTGAAAAAGCAAAAAAGAGGGGTATACCACAACTAGGCTCACTAGGCTCAGGCAACCACTTCCTAGAAGTCCAAAGAATAGATAAAATCTTCGACGAGAAAGCCGCGAAAGCCTACGGCCTAGAAGCAGGGAAAGTAACAGTACTAATCCACACAGGATCCAGGGGCTGCGGCCACCAAATCTGCTCAGACTACCTAAAGATCATGGACAAAGCCTACAAAAAATACAACATCAGAATACCAGATCGCCAACTAGCCTGCGCCCCAGTAGGCTCAGAAGAGGCAATAGAATACTTCCAGGCCATGGCAGCAGCAGCAAATTATGCATGGGCCAACCGACAAATGATAGTACACTGGGTGAGAGAATCCTTCGAACAAGTGTTCAACAAACCAGCCGAAGACATGGAAATGGAAATACTATATGATGTGGCCCATAACATAGCCAAGAAAGAAACTCACCCAATAAACGGCTTGAAAAGAGAAGTCTACGTTCACAGAAAAGGGGCTACAAGAGCCTTCGGCCCGGGGAGAAAAGAAATACCCTCCAAGTACAGGAAGATAGGCCAACCAGTCATAATACCAGGTACAATGGGAACTGCATCCTATGTACTCCACGGGACAGAAACCGCTATGAAAGAAACATTCGGATCCACAGCACATGGAGCGGGGCGTAAAATGAGCAGAGCAGGTGCGAAGAGAACATACCGCGGAGAAAAAGTCCAAAGAAACTTGTTAAAGAGGGGAATATACGTAAGGGCCACTTCAATGCCAGTTATTGCAGAAGAAGCACCGGGAGCCTACAAAGACGTTGACATAGTCGTTAACACATCCCACAGGACAGGAATATCACGCCTAGTCGCTAAGATGATACCACTAGGCGTCGCCAAAGGGTGACCAACTTGATAGGGATAATAGGTGGAACAGGAATCTATAAGACACCCAAAAATGTGGAGGTGGAAAAAAAGATTATAAAAACACCCTATGGGGATTCCCCCACAATATCAATTTTCAAACTCCATGACAAAAAAATTGCATTCATACCCAGACACGCAGAAGACCACGACTACCCGCCACACAAAATAAATTATAGAGCAAACATATGGGCCCTTAAACGTTTAGGTGTTACTAGGATAATCGCAACCAACACAGCCGGATCACTCCACAAATCCATCAAACCAGGGACAATAGTCACGCCAGAAAATTTCCTAGATTTCACAAAAACGAGGATAGGAACCTTCTACGATGACAGAACAGTCCACGTGGATGTTACAAAACCATACTGTCCAAAGCTCAGAGACATATTATTATCCACCGGAGAAGTTGAGGATGGTGGAGTATATGTGTGCACAGAGGGGCCCCGTTTCGAAACAGCGGCCGAGATAAGAATGTTCAAGATCCTAGGAGGGACAATTGTTGGGATGACAGGATTGCCCGAGGCCGTGCTCGCAAGAGAACTTGAAATGTGCTATGCAAGCCTCTGTCTAGTATCAAACTATGCAGCGTCAATCTCAGAGGATAAACTCACCATAGAAGAAGTCTTCAAAGTCCTGGAGGATAAAAGGCCTGTTATCGTGGAAATTATAAGTAGAAGTGTTGAAATGATTGACGAATCCCCATGTGAATGTCATGAGGCGCTTAAAGGCGCTTCTGTAGATGAAATACTCAGAGGTGAGATGCTAAAATGAAAGTTTTATTATTATGTGGAAGTCCAAGGAAAGAAAGCAACACTATGAAAACCTTGGAAAGATGCGCCGAAAGGATTAGAGAAGAAGGTCTTGAAACTGAGATAGTTTCTCTAAGGGGAATGGACATCAAATCATGTAGAGCATGTCTAACCTGCGCCAAGACAGGTGAATGTGCAATAGATGATGGACTCAACACCATCATCCAAAAAATAAAAGAATCAGAAGGATTTATAGTAGGATCCCCAGTATACTTTGGAACAGCACGCGGCGATGTCATGTCAGCACTACAGAGGATAGGAATGGTCTCAAGAGCATCTGACAAGTTCCTAAAATGGAAGGTCGGCGGACCCATTGCGGTGGCCCGTAGAGGCGGTCAAACAGCCACGATACAAGAGATATTAATGTTCTATCTCATAAATGATATGATAGTCCCAGGTTCAACCTATTGGAATATCCTCTTTGCCTGGGCTGCTGGCGAGGTTGAAGATGATAAAGAGGGTATCGAGACCATAGAACATTTCGGGGAAAACGTGGCTAAGTTAATCAAAAAAATATACTAGGCCCCCTCACACTCGCATACCCCCCCATTGGAGGCTTGTTCAAATTTGAAGATAGCTGTCGCATCATCTGATGGTGAAAATGTAGACTCTCATTTCGGTAAAGCATCTAAGTTTATCATCTACGAGTTCGATGGTGAAAAGGCAGAGATCCTTGACGAGAGGGAAGTCAATGTTAACCCTGCTGAAAAACATCAATGGATAAAAACATTAGAAGCTGTCAAAGACTGTGATATCGTGATAGCGGTCCAGATTGGATTAAGGGCTAAATTCGGCCTTGAAGAGGCGGGTATACGATTCGTATCCGATGAAGGACCCATAGAGGATGTTATCATGAGGTATATTAGACATTATAAGTTCATGAAAAGCTAACCTTAATATTTAAATATATTCTAGGCTAATAATCTACTTCAATAATTTTGGAAAAATTAGGACCCAAGTCTTTCTGTAATTCTAATTTTTCATAAAAATTCACAAATTTTAGGGTGATCATAATGGCTAAAGTGAGAAGAAGAAGAGTAAGAGACACATGGAAAGAAAAAAAATGGTATACTGTAACAGCCCCAAGCCTATTCGGGGAAAAAGAGGTAGGTGTTACGCCTGCACGTGACCCTAAACTATTATCCAATAGGAGAGTAGAGGCCACGATGCGGGAACTTACCGGTGATTTTTCAAGACAATATGTCAAATTAAAATTTGAGATAGAAAACGTGACAGGGGATAAAGCAACTACAAAGTTCATAGGCCATGAGGTTACAACAGACTACGTGCGGAGCATGATAAGAAGAGGTACTAGTCGTGTTGACGCTCCAAAGATAGTGAAGACAAAGGATGGCTACAAGGTAAAAGTACATACCCTTGCCATAACAACCCGCCGAGCCAAATCATCACAGCAAAGATACATGCGTAAGATCATCGAGGACAAGATGGAAGAGCTTGCAAGTGAAAAAACCTTCAACGAGCTCGTGGAAGGTATTGTAACAGGGAAGATAGCCTCAGAGATATACCATGAAGCCAAGAAGGTCTACCCCCTCAAAAGGGTGGAGATAATAAAGACCAAAGTATTAGGGGAACCAGCCTAGGGAATAAAAGCCCCTTATGATGTGGGGGGTCCCCCATATGAAAGACTTTAATTGGATTTATGTACCCATATGCATACTAATAGGATTTTTAACCTACAATCGGCGTGCTTTAGATTTATGGGGATCCCTCCTAATGGTTATAATGGGTTTCCTTATAATAGTAGCCGCTGGGTTTAATTGGCTGGTTTTAATCCTCATTTTTTTGATTCTAAGCCTTTTCGCCACAAAATATAAGAGAAACTATAAGAAGTCTATGAAACTTTATGAAGGTAGGAGGAACGCGCGAAACGTCATATCCAATGGCATAATACCATTTATAATGGCTAGCTTCAGCTACTATGACGGGTTCCTCGGGGGATTCATAGGATCCGTGGCAACAGCAACAGCAGACACCCTAGCAAGCGAAATAGGGGTATTGCAGACTCCCAGATTAATAACAGATTTAAAAAGGAAGGTTAAACCTGGAACAGACGGTGGCGTGTCACCACTAGGAACTGCCTCGGGCATCATCGGCTCAGGTATCATCGGTCTATCAGCATATTTTCTCCAAATATGCCCCAACCCCCTAATCTCTGTTAAAATAGCTGTGATAGCAGGCACCATAGGATGCTTCATGGACAGCATCTTAGGAGCATTATTTGAACGAAAAAATTACATTAACAATGAACAGGTGAATCTACTAGCAACAATTACAGGAGCAGCTGCCGGGATAATCCTCCTCCATTTCTAACATAACCAGGTGGGAAAGTATGAAAAGCCTAATAATGATAATTGATGGGATGGCAGACCGTCCAATACCAGAACTTGGAGAAAAAACACCCCTAGAAGTTGCTAAAACCCCCAACATGGACAAATTAGCGGAAAATGGGATTAACGGTATCATGGACCCGATAAAACCCGGTGTGAGGGTTGGGAGCGACACCGCACACCTTTCAATCCTAGGATACAACCCATACAAAGTCTACACTGGCAGAGGACCATTCGAAGCCGCTGGCGTTGGAGTGGAAGTGAAACCAGGAGACATAGCATTCAGATGCAACTTCGCAACCCAGGACGAAAATGGGACAATAATAGACAGACGCGCCGGCCGAATAAGAGAAAAAACCGACAAAATAGCTGAAACAATCAACTCCATGAAAATAAAAGGCTTCGAAGACGTTGAAATAATCTTCAAGGAATCCACAGGCCACAGGGCAGTCCTAGTTTTAAGAGGTGAAAACCTATCAGATAAGGTATCCGATTCAGACCCTAAAAGAGAGGGCAAACCCCCCAAGACCGTGAAACCCTTAAAAGATTCCCCAGCAGCTGAAAAAACCGCAAAACTCTTAAACAGATTAGTCAAAAAATCATACCAACTACTTAAAGACCACCCAGTCAACATAGAACGCATAAAAAGGTCTGAAAACCCTGCTAACATCATACTACCTAGGGGGGCTGGGGCAGTGCCCCATATAACGAAATTCGAGGAAAAATATGGCCTAAAAGCGGCATGTATAGCTGAAACAGGACTTATAAAGGGTATAGGCAACCTAACAGGCATGGACGTCATAGAAGTTGAAGGGACGACAGGAGGTATAGACACTAACCTCAAAAATATAAAAGATGCAATCCTTGATACAATAAACAGCCAATATGATTTCATACTCGTAAACATTGACGGCGCCGATGAAGCAGGCCACGACGGAGACCTAAAAAGCAAAATAGAATTCCTAGAAAAAGTTGATAAAATATTAGATGACTTCCCACTAGACGAGATATACTTTGTTTTCACAGCCGACCACACCACCCCAATAAGTGTAAAAGATCATACAGGAGACCCAGTACCCATTGTAATCAATGGCCCAGGTATAAGAGTGGATAACATAAAAAGGTTCAATGAAAGAGAAGCAAGCAGAGGCGGACTCTGCAGAATAAAAGGATCAGATATAATGAACATACTACTCGACTTAATGGACAAAACAGAAAAATTCGGTGCATAAAAATGAGACTCTTTGGAACATCAGGCATCCGAGGAAAATTTAAAGAAAAACTAACAGCATCACTAGCATTAAATGTCGGGAAAGCCATCGCAACTTACCTCAAAGGAGAGGGCGAAGTCATAGTAGGATACGATCCGCGCACATCAAGCCAACTCATAGAAAACGCATTATCTGCAGGGTTAATGGAAGGAGGATGTGACATCATCAAAATAGGAATGGTCCCCACACCACTTGTAGGATATGCCACTCCCAAACTCAAAGCCAAGGCAGGTGTAATGATAACAGCCTCACACAACCCACCAGAATACAATGGAATAAAAGTATGGAACCATAATGGAATGGCATACTCACCAGCACAAGAAAAGGAAATAGAAAGGATAATCCAAGAAAAAGATTACATCACAGTAGACTGGGACAACCTTGGAAGTTCAGAACACTTAAACATTACAAAAATGTACATGGAAGATGTGATAGAACATGTCAAGGTGAAAGCTGGACTTAAAGTAGTTGTTGATTGTGGCTGTGGAGCAGCATCATATATAACCCCAGCAATCCTAAGGATGGTTGGATGCGAAGTTTTATCATTGAATTGTCAACCAGACGGTTTTTTCCCGGGCCGGGACCCCGAACCAACCCCAGAAAACCTGAAAGATTTGATGGATGTTGTTAAAGTCAGTGGGGCGGATCTTGGGATAGCCCATGATGGCGACGCTGACAGGATGGTTGCAGTTGACGAGAAAGGCAGGTTCGCAGACTTTGATAAACTTTTAACACTCATCGCAAGGGAAAAGGGTGGTAAGATCATCACCACGGTTGATGCGTCCATCAGCCTCGATGAATGCCTAAAAGAAGTTGACGGAGAAGTTATAAGGACAAAAGTTGGGGATGTGCATGTCGCAGAAGCCCTAATCAGGGAAGGAGGATCATTCGGCGGAGAACCATCCGGCACATGGTTACACCCAGAATTCTCCCTATCACCCGATGGGATATTCTCCGCCCTCAAACTCATTGAAATAGTATCCGAGAAGGGTCCATTATCTAAACTACTCGATGAAATACCATCATATTACAATATAAGGGATAAGATACCCTGTCCTGACACAAAGAAGGATAATGTTATGGAGAAAGTTAAAGAACAACTACCTCAGCAATTCACAGAGAAAATCCAAATAGATAACATAGACGGTGTAAGGATATCACTAGAAGACAACAGTTGGGTGCTAATAAGACCATCAGGCACAGAATCATATATAAGAGTTAGAATAGAAGCCAAAAGGGAAGAAACAGCCCGCAAACTTCATAATATAAGCCGATCCTTCATAGAAAAAACTATAAGGGGATTATGATGCAAGCAGTCATCCTAACTGCAGGTGAAGGGACAAGGATGAGGCCCCTCACACTAACAAGGCCCAAAACGATGTTACCAATAGCAGGCAAACCCATACTACAATACAACATAGAAGCCCTGAGAGAAAACGGCATCAAAGACATCCTAATGATAACAGGATACCACGAATCGAAGGTTAAAGAATATTTCAATAACGGGGAGAAATTTAACGTAAATATAAGATACCATACACAAAAAGAACAACTAGGAACGGCAAACGCCATAAAATACGCCAGAAAACATGTGGAGGATGAATTCATAGTACTCAACGGTGACATCATCACAGAACCAGCCACCATCACAGACCTACTATCCCATCATAAAAAAGCCGACACCACCATAGTACTCAGAGAAGTCGAAGATCCAAGCCAATTTGGAGTTGTTAAATTAAAGGAAGACAATATAAAGGATATCATAGAAAAACCACCAGCCGATAAAGCCCCAAGTAACCTGATAAATACTGGAATATACCTTTTCAACCATAAAATATTCGATTACATTGAAAAGACGAAAAAATCACCCCGAGGAGAATACGAGATAACAGATTCCATCAAAATGCAAATAAAAGACAATTTAACAATAAAAGGCATAATATCCAAGAGACGCTGGATAGACGTTGGAAAACCATGGGAATTATTAGAAGCCAATGAAACACTCCTCAAAGGCGTGAAAAAAGATATAAAAGGTGAAATAGAGGACAACGTCACGATCCACGGGCCAATCATCCTAGGAGAAGAGAGCATAATAAGATCAGGAACATACATCATAGGCCCCGTCTACATAGGGAAAAACTGTGACATAGGCCCCAATTCATACATCAGAGCAAACACATCAATAGGAGATAATGTAAGTATAGGGAACGCTGTTGAAATTAAAAACTCCATAATAATGGATAAAACAAACATAAATCATTTATCCTATGTGGGAGATTCCGTCATCGGAGAAAACTGCAACCTCGGCGCCGGTACAAACATAGCAAACCTCCGATTCGACAATAACCATGTAAAGATGACCATAAAAGGGGAGAAAATGGACACAGGCCGCCGTAAAATGGGAGTGATCTTCGCAGATAATGTTAAAACTGGTGTCAATTCCTCCTTTAACCCAGGTATCAAGGTAGGTGTCGGATCCCGGATAGGACCCGGGAGCATAATATCACATGACATATCATCGAACAGACTAGTCATAGCAAATCAAGAACATATAATCAAGAAAGAGTAAAATCTCCCCCCACATTGGATTGGGGGGGTGGCCAGGATTTTAAATTTTTCTACAAAACCCTTTTACAAAGATAAAAGTTTTTTTATTTAACCATTGCATCACAGGCTTTTTTTATCATGGGAATAAATCCTCGGGAAAATACTTATTAACTCTATATACTAATTATATCATAACAGCCTCTAATCGGGTGGAGAAGATGGGAAAGAACTTTAAAGTCTTCAGCGGAGCTAAGATAATAGGTGAAGTCGAAATAGGGGATCAATCATCAATCTGGTATAATGCTGTGGTGAGGGGTGACATCGAACCCATCAAGATAGGCTCATATTCCAATATCCAGGACAATTGTGTGGTACATACAAGCAAAGGCTTCAAGACTATCATAGGAGACTACGTGTCCGTGGGACATGCAGCTGTATTACATGGTTGCAGGATAAACAACAATGTCCTTGTAGGGATGAACGCAACCATCCTCAATGGTTCCACCATCAATCAAGACTCTATTATAGGAGCAGGTACCGTTGTCACCGAAGGGAAAGAATTCCCACCAGGGAGTTTAATACTCGGCGTCCCAGGGAGGCTCATAAGGGAACTTACAAAAGAAGAGATAAAGTCTATAAAAGACAACGCGCTAAGATATTCTAAACTCGCCAAGAAGGGATTATAATGATCAGGGTAAGGGATGCGATACTAGGAATAGAACCATACGTGCCTGGGAGATCAATAAAAGAAATAGCCAAAGAATACAACCTCAAAGAAAGCGAAATAGTGAAACTCGGATCTAATGAAAACCCCCTAGGACCCTCACCAAAAGCTGTTAAAGCAGTGAAACTTGAAACCAAGAACATGCACAGATACCCTGAATCAGGATTAGATGATCTTAAAAGGGCAATTGCAGACTATTCAGGAGCCTCCCCCAATCAGATAATAGTTGGGGGTGATGGTGCTGATGAGATAATAGACCTCCTTGGCAAAACTTTCATGGATCCTGGTTCAGAATTCATCGTCCCATTACCATCCTATATGTATTATGAGTATACTCTACGCCCATATGGTGCAAGGCCAGTCTATGCAAAATGGGATATGGAAGAAAACACCGTTGATACAGATTCTGTCATAGAATCTATAAATGATAGAACAAGGCTTATCTTCCTGTGCACTCCCAACAATCCTACTGGTGGCTTGATCAGCGAGGATAATATAATCAGAATACTGGAATCGACTTCTGCATTGGTTGTGGTGGATGAAGCCTATTTCGAATTTGCAGGTATCAGTAACATAAAACTCCTCGAAGATTATGAGAATCTGCTCATCCTAAGAACATTTTCAAAAGCCATGGGCCTTGCTGGTATGCGCATAGGTTATGGTATCTCAAATACTAGGATAATAGATTACATGCATCGTGTTAAGCCTGTTTTCAGCTTAACTAGGCTTTCACATGTGGCAGCCCTCGCAACATTATCTGATAAAGATTATATAAAAAAATCTGTTAATTTTTCAATTAAAAGCAGGGAATACCTCTATTCGAAACTTTTACAAGTGGATAAGATTAGAGTCCTTAAATCCTATGCAAATTATCTACTAATGGATGTACGTGAAACTGGCATGAACGCGGGCCAATTGACTGATGAACTGCTCAAGAGGGGTGTTATAGTTAGGGATTGCACATCTTTTAAGGGCTTGGATGAATATTGGATACGTGTGAGTGTGGGGACAATGAAAGAAGATGATAGGTTCATAGACGCCCTCAAGGAGATCATAGAGTGATTTTATGAAGATCGGAGATTATAGTATTTCTACAGTGGATTTTCCTGGCATGCCATCACTTGTAATATTCCTCGCTGGCTGCCCGTTCAGATGCCCATATTGCCATAACCCAGAACTCATAGACGGAGGAAAAAATGCACCACTCAAAGACATCTACAATAAAATACTTGAATCCAAGAATTTGGTTGATGCCCTTGTAATAAGTGGTGGAGAACCACTTCTCCAAATAGATGAACTAGAAAAGGTCTTAGAATTCGCTAAATCACAAAATCTTAAAACGAAACTGGACACCAACGGCTACCAGCCAGAATACATCAATAGGATAAAGGGGCTAGTAGATTATGTTGCACTTGACGTTAAAGCCCCATTTGAAAAATATGAGAAGATGTTCGGCTTTGATGGGGCTAGAGTCCAGGAGGCCATGAATATCCTATCAAAGTCAAATGTTTTCCTTGAATGCAGAACCACCTATGTCCCCGGACTTTTAAAACCAGAGGATATTATAAACATCGCCACCCAAATCCAATGCGACCTTTATGTGATACAACAGTTCAGGAACAGGATGGTGTTCGACCCCAAACTCAAAAATGTTAATCCACCATCACCCCCCATTCTAAGGGATATCGCGAAAAAAGCTAAAGAGTATTGTGAAAATGTGAAGATCAGAACACAAGAGTTTGGGGAAGAAGAAATATAAGCGAAGTTCTGCAATCTCATCATCTGAAAAATATAAATGACAGTGGAGGGGTAAATTGCCCATCCTATCATTCAGCAGCCGCCAAATCGACCTTATAACCGGTGAAAAGAACATGACCATACGTAAATTATGGAAGAAACCCCTAAAGGTAGGTGATAGGCTCTACTGTTACTGGAATCTCATATCAAAAGAGCGTCAAAAAGTTTTCGAAGCAGAAGTTACAAGTGTAGAGATCATAAAATTTAAAGATCTTATAAAAGATGATAAACTAGCCCAAGAAGACGGTTTCAAGGATGCTGACGAGCTTAAAAGAGAATTTGAGAGGATATATGGGGAACTTGATGATGAAACCAAATTTCAGATCATAAGATTCAAGAGGCTGCCAATCAATGAATGGGAAGGCGAAAAAATAGACCAAAAAGCCATGATAATCCAAAAAGCAGACATACTATTCGACCTTGGAAAATATAAAGAATCAAAAACATGCTATAATGCAGCCCTAAAATTAGATCCGGAAAACGTCTACATATTAAATAGGCTGGCAGACAACCTCACAAGACTTGGAAAGTTTCAAAAGGCAATAGAATACTATGACAAGGCACTAAGATTAGACCCAGAAAACGAATACATATGGAACAACAGAGCCATCACATTACTTAACGCAGGTGACATAAAAGAGGCGTTAAATTCTAATAATAGAGCCCTCATGATAAACCCAGAAGATACAACCATATTATACTGGCATGGAGTGATATTAGAGGTTACGGGTGAAACAGAGGAAGCGCTCAAATACTATGATAAGGCCATTGAAGCAGATGATAGAAATGTGGAGGCATGGAATGCAAGGGGCGATCTACTATCAGAACTAGGAAAAAAAGAAGACGCCATAAAATCCTATGAAAACGCATTAAAGTTTGCATTAGAAGACGATGAAAGCGCAACACTCTGGAATAGGAAGGGGAATGCATTATTCGAACTTGGGAGTTTTCAGGATGCCTTGGAATGCTATGAGAAAGCATTAGAGTTAGAACCAGAAAATGATATATTTTGGAGCAACCGTGGCGTAACATTACTCGAATTAAACCGCTTCGAAGAAGCCCTCGAGTCATTCAACAGAGCACTCACGATAAACCCAGAAAACGAAGACGCCAAAATACTTAAAGAAGAGTGCCTTGAAAACTTATAACCCCCTCCCACAGCCAGGAATTATAAGCTTTATACCCGATTCTGCAATCACCATCCCAAGATACTGCTTTTCCCAACCCAACTACTTCTCCACCTTCAAATCAAAACCTGTTGGTAATGGGATATCTTCTTCTTCAACTCTTATTTCAACCAATACCGGCTCATCCATCCTAAGAATATCGGGAAAAATACTATTTAACTTTTCTGGTTCTTCTATCCTAACAGCTTTTATATTATATGCTCTTGCCAACTTAACAAAGTCAGGGTTTTTAAGGCGGACTTGGTAGCTTTCGCCATACTCCATCTCCTGCCATTGCCTTACTATACCCAAACTAGAATTATTCAATACACATATTATAATGGGCAGTTTCCTCTCCATTATCGTCCCAAGTTCCTGCATGGTCATCTGGAAACCGCCATCACCTGTTATCAAAATTATCTTCTTCTCAGGTCTTGCCAGGCAGACTCCAATCGATGCTGGGAGCCCATAACCCATGGGCCCGAACGCCCCGGAATATATTAATGAGCGGCTTTCCAATACCCTCCTATAAAGTGTAACCCAAGTTGTATGGCTTCCAGCATCATTCACTATTATTGCATCAGGGGCCAATTCAAATATCCTAGGTATAACTTGGCTGGGTTTAAGAGGATAATCCTCCAAGAGTGGTGGAAGATCATATGCTGGGGGATTCACCATCGAATATTCTTCCAATTCTCTGATCCAAGTGGTGGGGGGAGCTAATCTAAATTTTATCCTCCTTATGAATTCTTTAACATCCATTTGGAGGTTAACATCACCTTTCAATGTTTCCCTGTCAATATTCACATGTACTATTGGCGAATCCCCAAATCCGGCCATGGTCCTCTCTGAAATCCTGCAACCTAATGCTATGATCAGGTCACAGTTTCTCCCAGCATAATTAGCCGTGGGAGTGCCCCTTGTACCTATCATTCCAAGGCATAGTGGATGATCCTCACCTATAACACCCCTTGCAGGGTATGTTGTCGCAATTGGTATATTATGGGTTTCTATAAGTTCTCTGAGATCATCGGCAGCTCGACCCCAGAGCACGCCAGCACCGGCAACTATGAGAGGCCTCTTAGAGGACTCTAATAAATTGATAGCCTTCTCCATATTAGTGTAATTCCTTGTGGGGGAATATTCCACCCCCTGTGATAGTATATCCTCCCTTATCTCTTCTTGGAATATGTCTTTATTTATATTAATGTGGATGGGGCCCATGGGCTCTATCCTAGAATAGAGTAGGGCTTTTTTCAATACTGATATGGTTTCTTCACCATTTTTTGGTTTGAAAGTGTATCTTGTGATTGGTTTGAACACCTTCTCTAATTCAATTTCTTGGAATACGTTTAATCCTA
>LDZQ01001476.1_pt1 | contig 19416 bp, 19 predicted proteins | sample 615361 | NCBI WGS metagenome assembly LDZQ01 (sample SAMN03408297, study PRJNA278302) | terrestrial metagenome | isolation source: oil reservoir sample I2 | place: USA: Alaska, North Slope, Ivishak formation | collected 2013 | reverse complement strand
GAAGGATATGGCCTTTTGCCATCTGTTGCACTCTAGAAGTGGCTCAAAATTATTGTCCGATTAGGGCTCATTTTAATTGGCCATTAACATGAAGAAAAAAATATTGCCTGCCTTTTAAATCAGCTAAAAAATGGATTTAATGTGGAACCTGTTATTGTAGATGGAGGTAGCAAAGACAATACCCTAAGCATTGTAAGGCAAATGAAGTGTAAAGTTGTTGTTAGCCCCTCTGGCAGAGCCAAGCAGATGAATAAAGGAGCAGCAATAGCAAGTGGCGATATACTCTTTTTTGCCCATGCTGATTCTATCTTACCTGACAACTGGGATATCTGCATTCGGGAAACTATAGAAAAAAAACAACCCCTGCTTGGTTTTTTTAAGTTTAAAATAGCCGAAAACATTAAAGGAAAAGCACTTATTGAATTTGGCACAAATATCAGAGCCAACCTGCTAAAAAAGCCATATGGCGATCAGGGTTTTTTCCTTAAAAGAGATGATTTTTTTAAACTGGGATGCTTTCCTGAGGTGCCAATCCTGGAAGACTTACTTTTTGTAAAAAAAGCTAAAAGCAGAGGTAAAATAGCCTGTGCAGATGAATATCTCTTAACATCAGGCAGAAGGTGGAAAAAATATGGAGTATGGAAAACCACCTACTTAAATCAATGCGTACTTTTAGCAGCTTTCTTAGGCTATGACCTTAAACAAATAAGAAAGGCTTACCTATCAGGCAAAAATCCTCTTTTTAACCTGTAGGATAAGCTAATAAATTTTTTATAAGCACAACACAAAAAATTTATACTCCAGCCCAGCCTCTCTTAATCAAATAATCAAAAGTTATCAGCTTTTATCTCTAGCTTACAAGTTCAAATTGTTTACGCAAAGTATATTCTGCCTGTTTTCCCTTATTCCACAGTTGAACAGGCCTATAATATCCCACCACTCTGGTATAAACTTCTGCCTCCTGTCCACATTTTGGACAGGTAAAATGCTCCCCTTCCAGATATCCATCCTGCTTGCATACAGAAAAGGTAGGAGTAATGGATAGATAAGGCAATTTAGTATTGGAAAGGGATTTAACAATAAACTTTCTTAAACTTTCTTTATCGTAAACAGCCTCGCCCAAATAAACATGAAAAACAGTGCCACCTGTATAAAGAGGTTGTAATTTATCCTGATGCTCTAAAGCTCTAAAGATATCAGTGGTATAATCAACTGGTAAATTGGTGGAATTGGTATAGTAAGGAACACCATTACCAGAAGTATAAATATTGGCATAAAGAGACTTATCTATTTTAGCCAATCTAAAACTAGTGCCTTCAGCAGGAGTAGCCTCCAGGTTATATAGATTTCCAGTTTCTTCTTGGAATTTTCTGGTAAGTTCTTGCAGATGTTTTAATACTCTTTGCATCAGATTTACGCCTTCTTCGGTTTCAATACCTTTGCCTAAAAGATTCATGCAGGCCTCGTGACCTCCCACCAGCCCAATGGTACTAAAGTGATTTTTATATCCCACCTTTAGATAACGCTTGGTAAAGGGAAACATGCCCTTTTCTAAGTTGTCTGCAATAAGTTTGCGTTTAAATTCCAAAGAATCCTTGGCCAATTCAGCATACTCGCTAATCAAATGCAAAAAGTCTTCTTCATTCTGGGCAAGATAAGCCAGTTTAGGCAAGTTCAGGGTCACAACCCCAATGGAGCCAGTCAAATCTCCTGCCCCAAAAAGCCCACCTGTTCTTTTGCGGAGTTCTCTTAAGTCCATCTGTAAGCGACAACACATGGAGCGCACATCCTCTGGTTTTAGGTCTGAGTTAATAAAATTCTGAAAATAAGGCGCCCCATATTTTCCGGTAAGTTTTAAAATCAATTCCCCCACTTCACTTTCCCAGGGAAAATCTCTGGTCACATTATAAGTGGGAATGGGAAAACTAAAAATTCTGCCGTGATAGTCTCCCTCCAGCATCACCTCTAAAAAGGCCCTGTTTATCCATTCCATTTCCTTTTCAAACTCAGCATAGGTCTTGTCCTGCAACTTGCCACCTATAATTACTGGTTCGCTGGCAATATGAGCAGGTGGAACCAGGTCAAAGGTCAAATTGGTAAAAGGAGATTGTCCTCCCCATCTGGAAGTGGTGTTTAAATTAAACACAAATTTTTGAATGGCCTGCTTTACTTCCTCATAGCTAAGTCCATCATAGGCAACAAAGGGAGCCAGATAGGTATCCACATTGTTAAAGGCCTGAGCCCCTGCCCACTCATTTTGCAAGGTACCCAAAAAATTAACCATTTGTCCCAGAGCAGAATCAAAGTGTCTGGCAGGGCCTGCTGAACACCTGCCTTCCAGGTTAAATCCTTCCAGGAGCAAGTCCCTTAAACTCCAACCAGCACAATAACCTGCCAAGCCAAAGGAAAGGTCATGAATATGAAAATAACCCAGGTTATGGGCTTCTCGAATTTCTTCAGGATATTTTTCCAGAGCGTATCTGGCCTGTACAGAGCCAGAAAGGTGCAGCATCAATCCCTGAAAAGAGTGAGACAGGTTGGCGTTTTCATTCACTCTCCAGTCTTTTTTTTCCAGATATTCATCTATGACCTGACACACATCCAGAAAACTCTTTTTTTGTTCCCTTATTTCTCTTCGTTTCTCTCGATATAAAATATATTTTTTAGCTACTTCATAGAGCCTGTTTTCCATTAAAACCAATTCCACCATATCCTGAACCTGTTCCTGGTCCACCACGGAAAATTCCTTGAGCTTGGCTTCTACCTTTAAGGCCAATCTTTTGGCCAAAAGAGGGTCTTTAATCTGATTGGCCTTTAAAGCTTTTAAAATGGCCTGGGCAATTCTATCTACAGACCAGGTTTCCAGTCTTCCGTCTCTTTTTTTTATCTGCTCTGGCATAATTTATTCCTCCCTTTGGGGTTTATGTACTCTTGTAAATGCAGGGTAAAATTTGGGGGTAAATATTCTCTGGTTAGTTCAATATCTTTCTCTGTTAACAAAGGCACCTTGGTTAAACGAAAATAAAATTTATGTGAATATTTTTGAGCTAACGCAAAGATAGAAGTAAAATTAGCTTCTACTTCTTCTACGCTTACCTTTTTACCTGTCAGGGCTGAATACTTTTCAAAAGGACCTTTTACATCTATGGCCAGTAAATCCACCAAGTCTAAAGCCAAAAGCTTCTCCAAAACCTGAGGTTTAAAACCATTGCTATCCACCTTTACCAGATACCCCAGGTTTTTTAACTCCCTACAAAGCTCTTCCAAATAAGGCAACAAAGTCACTTCCCCACCGGTTAAAACCACTCCCTCCAGCCACTTTTGGTCTTTTTTAAGTTTACTTACGACCTCTTCCCAGGCTAAAGCAGGTAAAAGGTGGCCTTCCTGGGCCAGTTGCCAGTTATGACAGGTAGGACAAGCAAAATTACAGCCAGAAAAAAATAAAACTGCACTGATTTTTCCAGGCCAATCAATTAAGCTAAAAGGCAAAAACCCCTTTAGCTCTGCCAGGTCACTCATGTTCAACCTTATAGTTTCAATATGTTTAACCAAGCTTTTCTCTAAATCCTCGTTTAGAGAAAAGTAAGACCATCTCCAGGCAGGTCTTCCGGCTCACCCCACAAGCTTGGCCTTCCCATCTCTACCTGTAGAGACAGTGGCTGGTAAACAAGCTTGCCTTTAGAGGGGCTCACGGCGGCGGGACCGCTCCTGATTTGCACAGGATTCCCTATTAAGCCTAAATTAGGCACCTGGAGCACCCGAGATTGACTTTTCATAACTCAAATAAAAAAAATTACGCAAATAAAAAGTTATCAACAAACCAGAGGGTTAAAGAAAAAATTTTTTTTCTAAATTATATCAAAAGATTAAAAAAAATCTTTTTCTAGCCCCGGAGATACCAGGCCTGGCTCCTCTATCGGTCCCAGAAAGGGTTTCATTTCCTTTTCTAAAAAGACCTTGCGGCCTTGAATTTTCAATTTGTCCTCAGCCAGCCAGCTAAGGGCCTGGGGATAAATGCGATGCTCCCAGCGCAAGATTCTAGCTCCAAGGCTATCTCCATCGTCTTCAGGCAAGGCAGGAACCACAGCCTGAATAATAATGGGTCCATTATCCATCTTTTCATCTACAAAATGCACCGTACAGCCCGAAAGTTTTACGCCATAGTCTGCAGCCTGTGCCTGGGCATGAAGCCCTGGAAAACTGGGAAGTAAGGCAGGATGAATATTTAAAATCCTGTGCGGAAAAGTAGAAACAAAAAGGGGAGAAAGGATGCGCATAAATCCAGCCAAAACCACCACCTCTGCCCCCACTCCTTTAATAATCTTTATTAGTTCCTGTTCAAACCTTTCTCTACTTGGGTATTGCTGGTGCTCTACCACTTCGGTTTTTAAGTTATGTTTTTTAGCTCTTTCCAGACCATAGGCCTCAGGATTATTGGAAATAACCACCTTTATCCTGGCCTTTAACTTTTCTTCTTCTATTTTATCAATAATGGACTGAAGATTGGAGCCACTGCCAGAAATAAGTACAGCCAGGGAAAGCATTTACTTTTCTCCTCTAAAAAAGGTCAAAATTGCTTCTAGCAAACCATCAATGGTATACTCTTTAGCTTCTACTTGGGGAGTAAAACCAAACTTTTTTAAGGTATTGGAAGTAATGGGACCAATGGAAGCGAAATTTAGCTTTGCTAATTCTTCTCTGGATACCTCATCTCCTATTAAATGAAAAAAGTTTTCCACTGTAGAAGAACTGGTAAAAGTAACCAGGTCCATTTCTCCCTCTTTTATCCAGCTTAAAAGCTCTTCTTTTTTTCCCTGTCCCAGCCTGGTTTCATATACAGGCAAAATATCCACCCGGGCTCCAGCCTTATTTAACTCTTCAGGCAACACTTCTCTGGCCTTTTTAGCTCTGGGGATTAAAACCCTTTTGCCCTTAATTCCCAGCTTTAAAAGACCAGAAACCACCTCTTCAGCCACATATTTGGAAGGTACAAAATCAGGATAAATGCCTACTTTTTGGAGTTCCTGGGCAGTGGCTGGGCCAATAGCTGCCACCAAAAGTCCCCCCAGGCTACGGGCATCCATATTGGCTTTTCTAAGTTCTTGCCAGAAATACTTCACTCCATTTACAGAAGTAAAAATAAGCCAGTCATAAAACTCTAAATTGGCCAAAGCTTGGTGCAACAGACTATAATCAGAGAGGGGAACCACCTCAATGGTTGGGCATTCCAGCACACACGCCCCTAAAGCAGCTAGCTTTTGCTTAAATCCACTAGCCTGCTGCCTGGCTCGCGTAACCACAATCTTTTTACCCAACAGAGGTCTTTTCTCAAACCAATCTAGAGTACTCTTTAAAGTCACCACCTCTCCAACCACAATCAAAGAAGGAGCTTTAAACCCCTTTTCCTTGGCCTCTTGAGCCACTTTTTCCAGAGTGGAAACCAAACTACGCTGTTTGCAGGTAGTACCCCAGTGGACCAGGGCGACAGGCATATCTTTAGACATCCCGGCCTGTTGTAGATTGCTGGCTATCGAAGGTAGATTTTTTACGCCCATAAAAAAGACCAGGGTACTTTTACTTTCCACCAGGGCTTTCCAGTTGATTGCACTTTCGGGCTTTTTGGGATCTTCATGCCCGGTGATAAAAGAAACCGAAGAGGCAAAGCGCCTGTGAGTAAGAGGAATTCCAGCATAGGCAGGTGCAGCTACAGCTGAAGTTACGCCAGGCACCACTTCAAATTCAATGCCTGCTTCCACCAGTTCTTCTGCTTCTTCTCCACCCCGACCAAATACATAAGGGTCTCCTCCCTTTAACCTGGCTACAACCTTACCTTCTCTGGCTTTTTCTACCAAAAGCTCATTTATCTTTTCTTGGGGTAAAGTATGATCTCCCCCCTTTTTGCCTACATAAATAATTTCTGCCTGAGGACAAAAGTTTAAGAACTCCTCATTGGCCAGATAGTCATAAACCACCACCTGAGCCTGCTCTAAAATCTCCTTGCCCCTTAAGGTGAGCAAACCAGGGTCCCCGGGACCTGCACCAATTAAATATACCTTTCCTTTACTCATACCCCATCCTTAGACAATACTTTTAAGCCTGTTATAAAGCTTTTCTATCTTTTCCCTTTTTTCCTTATACTCAGCTTGTTTTGTTTTTTCCTTTTCCACCACCTCTTGGGGGGCCTTATTTAAAAAGCCAGGATTGTTTAATTTCTTCTCTATTACGGCCAGTTCCTTATCAATCTTGGCAAACTCTTTTTCCAGGCGAGAAAGCTCAGCCTCAATATCCACCAACCCCTTTACTGGGACGAAAAATTCATACCCTTTAGCCACAAATCCTGCACACCCCTCAGGCTCTTTTAAGTCGCTCTCCACCTGCATATCTTCCAGTCTGGCCAAAAAGGTAATGAGCTCTCTATGAACTTCTAAAAATTCTCTGTCTTTGGGTTCAGCAACTCTGCCCAGTAATTTTACCTTTGTACCCAGGGAAATACCCAGTTCTGCCTTAATATTTCTCACTCCAGAAATAACTTCCTGCAAAAACTGCATTTCTTCTACTACCTTAGGCTTTATACATTCAGGCCTAAAGGGAGGATAGGGCAATTTTGAAAGGTTCTCTTCTTTTACTCCAGGCAAATAGGTCCAGACCTCTTGGGTTACAAAGGGAATAATGGGATGCAGTAAAACAAGAGTTTCTCCCAGGACCTGGCGCAAACAGGTTTTGGCCATTAGTTTAGCTTCCTTATCCTCTCCATACAGTACTGGTTTTATAAGTTCCAAATACCAGTCACAAAATTCATGCCAGACAAATTGATACAATACCTGGGCTGCTTCGTTAAAATTATAGCTTTCAATGGCAGATTTTACTTTTTCCTTAACCTCTTCTAAACGATGTAAAATCCATTCATGCACTAATCCCTTTACATTTTCCAACTCACATTCAAAACAATTTTCATCTAAATTCATTAGAGCAAATCTAGAAGCATTCCAGATTTTATTGATAAAGTGTTTATAGCCTTCAATACGCTCTTCGCTGAGTTTTATATCTCTGCCCATGGCAGCAAAGGCAGTGAGAGTAAACCTCAAGGCATCTGTTCCATACTTATCAATCATAATCAGAGGATCAATTACATTGCCCTTGGACTTGCTCATCTTTTGTCCCTGGGCATCTCGAACCAAAGCATGAATATAAACATCCTTAAAGGGCACATCCTGCATAAAATGCAGGCCCATCATCATCATACGCGCTACCCAGAAAAACAAAATATCAAACCCGGTAACCAGCACAGAAGTGGGATAAAACACTTCCAGTTCTTTGGTCTTATCTGGCCAGCCCAGGGTAGAAAAGGGCCAGAGAGCAGAAGAAAACCAGGTGTCCAAAACATCTTCTTCTTGCTTTAAGTTAGCACTTCCACACCCAGGGCACTGAGTTAAATCCTCACGGGAAACACTTAATTCCCCACACTCCTCACAGGTCCAGGCAGGAATGCGATGTCCCCACCAGATTTGTCTGGAAATACACCAATCCCGAATATTGTCTAACCATTCAAAATAGGTTTTGGTCCAGTGTTCAGGGAAAATTTTGGTCTCACCTTGAGCCACAGCCTCTCTTGCTCTTTTAGCCAGGTCCTTTACCTTCACAAACCACTGCTTGGAAACATAAGGTTCAATCACAGTATGACAACGATAACAGTGTCCCACACTGTGCCTATGTTTTTCTTGCTCTAGCAAATACCCCTGCTCAGCCAAACGCTCCAGGATTTTTTTCCTGCACTCAAACCTATCTAAACCAGCAAACTCTCCAGCTTCTGAAGTCATCTTGCCCCAGTCATCAATCACATTTACCAAAGGCAAATTGTGTTTACGGCCCAGTTCAAAGTCATTCACATCATGGGCAGGAGTTACCTTTAAGCAGCCAGTACCAAACTCCCTGTCCACATATTCGTCTGCAATAATTGGAATTTTTCTACCCACCAAAGGCAAAATCACCTTTTTGCCTATCAGGTGTTTATAGCGCTCGTCTTCTGGATGTACAGCCACAGCTGTATCTCCCAGCATGGTTTCAGGTCTGGTAGTAGCAACCACTACTTCTCCAGAACCATCTTCCAGAGGGTAGCGTAAATGATAAAGGCCGCCATCAATATCTTCATGCTCCACTTCCAGATCAGCTAGAGCTGTATGGCATCTGGGGCACCAGTTAATAATGTAATCACCTTGATAAATAAGCCCTTCTTCATAAAGGCGGACAAAAACTTCTCGCACTGCTCTGGACAGACCTTCGTCCATGGTAAAGCGAAGCCTGGTCCAATCTACAGAAGCACCTAATTTTTTTACCTGGTTTAAAATTTTATTGCCGTATTCCTCTTTCCACTGCCAAACTCTTTCTACAAACTTTTCTCTGCCCAGGTCATCTCTGGTTTTGCCCTCTTGAGCCAGTTGCCTTTCTACCACATTCTGGGTGGCAATACCTGCATGGTCAGTACCAGGTACCCACAAAACATCGTAGCCCAATTGGCGATGAAAACGGCATAAAATGTCCTGCAAGGTGATATTAAGGGCATGCCCCATATGTAAGGTACCTGTAACATTAGGGGGAGGAATCACTATAGAATAAGGTCTTTTGACCTTTTCCACTTCTGGAGTGAAGGTTTTATTTTCTTCCCAATAACTAATCCACTTGTCCTCTATGTCCTTGGGTTCATAACCTTTTGCCAATTCTTTTACTGCCATCTACCCTCTCCTAAGTGAAGTTTCTGCTTTGCCAAATTGCTTCTTTGGTTATTGTGCCTTGCCTAAAAAATCAAGTTATTAACCAATAAAAAACTTATCAGGCCAGGCTTAATGCTTGCTTTTTTAACAGTCCTCTTTAAAGTAAGTCCTATGCAACCTTATATTGGGCTCTTCTGGGATGAATCTCACCTCTGGGGAATCTTAGTCTATCACTTTTTAAAACATTCCCGGGCAAAGTTTGTCCCTATTACAGCTAAAGAAATTGCTGCGGGCAAGCTAAACGACCTAAAACCCCAATGGCTCATTGTGCCTGGAGGCTGGGCCAGTTTAAAATTTAAAAAATTGGGTAGTGAGGGACAACAGGAAATAAAAAACTTTTTGACTAAGGGTGGGAACTATCTTGGTTTTTGTGGCGGAGCAGGCCTGGCTTCAAGCTCTCCCAACTCCCTGGGCCTTTGCCCGCTTAAACGCAAAGAATTTAAACAAAGGCTGCCCAACTTTAGTGGAGATATCTGGTGCAAGGTCTTCAGTCTGGACAGGGAATTGCTTTTTCCAGTTTGGTGGCCTTCCCAGTTTGAGTGGGAATCCCATCATCCCCACCTGGAAGTGCTAGCTACCTATCAAAGGCCAGGTACAGACTTCTGGGTAAGTGATTTAAAGTTAGAAGATTTAAATCCAGGGGAGCTAAAAAAATGGGAAAACCTCTATGCCATAAACCTGGACCCTCTTCTTTTAACTGAGGAACCCTGCATCATTAGAGGCGATTTTGGAAAGGGAAAATATATTTTGAGCTACCCCCATTTAGAAACTCCCAACTCACCTCAGGCCAATACCTATCTTCAACAGCTTTTAGCCCTATCTCCTGCTTTTATACCGGATTTGGACTTTTTCTCTTCTACCCCTAAAAACACCTTCTTAGGTCATTGGAAAAAACAACTTTTAGACCTGATTGCCCTGGGAGAAGCCCATTTTCTACTTTTTAAGAGACGAAAATGGTTACTGGCCTGGAGAAGAGGAATTCCAGGTTCTTTTTTCAACTTCTTACTGGCCCTAATGTCCTTTTTAGAAGATGTGCCTGAAAACTTTTTGACCGATGAACAAAAGCAAAAAATAGAAGCTTTAAGCCAAAAGTTCCTGCACTTAAGTACCAGGTTTATTCTTAAAGAACGCTACCTTTTGAGCAAAACGCCCTCCACCCCCATAGCCAGTTCCAACTCTGAACAACAAAAACTCAAAAAATATCTTTTTGGCTCCTTTCCTGGCTACGGAGGTATTTATGGAGAACTAATCAACCTGCTGGATGAACTGGCTTTAGCCAAAGCCTGTCTAGAGACGAGCCAAAATCTTCTTCAATAGTTCTCTGGACCTGGCCTCATCACCTAAAAGGCCAACCCTTATATAAATCTTAGAAGTATGTCTGCTAATTCCTTCTATTTCTATCCAGATTTTTGTATCATCCAGAAAACTAGATTCTATATTAGCTTTATTAAGCTCAAGTTGGTCTTTATAAATAGGCAGCCCCATTCCCTTTAAGGCACTTAAACTTGCCTTATGTACTTTAGTATAATAAGCATTTACAGTATGAACAATCCTTCCTTTGTAATAAATAGCACCACCAGCACCACCAGCTCCTCCTACAAGCAACCAGAAACACCCACTAAGACCAAAAGTTAAAACCAGGAGAAACAATAGCTTTACTTTTAAAAAATTATTTTTCATCTTTCCACCCTCTCTAGAATAAATTGTTTAACCCTGCTGGTTACCTCTTTTACCTCAGGCAAGGGAGGTAAAAGGGTATTTAGCCGATTGAAATAGTCCCTTTCCTCAAATAAACTAAAGGTAGTGGGGAAATTGAAATCATAAACCCAGGAAAGCAAAAGCAACTTAAAGTCATTAACATACTGCATAGAGTTATAATTAACCAATTCCTGTCGGTACAGAGGAGTCAGGACCTGAGCACTTATCTTATCTGGTTCATCCAAAAGATTTAAAGTGACCACTTCATTTTTTTTACCATTACTTAAGTAGGCAAGAAGTACTTCAAAAATATCCAGTTTATCAGCGTCTCTTAAAGCAAAAACAATCTTTTTTACTTCTGCTGGAACTCTAGCAGGTACACTTAATTTATTATGCAAAATTACACTTACCAGTATCTTAGATTTTATATTTTTATCCAAACCAGAAAGCACACCCTCTTTTTTTAAAATCTTTACTCCCAACCTGCCATGATCCTCAGAGATATTGTCCTTAAAAGTTTTATATACCTTATATTGTTCAAATCTTCCAAGGTCATGGAAAAGTCCTGCCAGACTTAAAGCAAAACCATCTTCTCGAGAAAATTTTTCCTTTAAAGCAATCTTACAGGCATACTCATAGACCCGTAAGGAATGTTTTTGTTTTAAAAGAATGTTTTCCTGTTCTTTCTGATTTAAAGAATAAAATCTCTTAGTGTACTTTTTAAACCACTTTAAAAAAGGCTTTATTTCCTGTTCCAAAACCATTTTCGCTTCCCAGACTTAGAATACCTGCTCGCATCCTCTTTAAAAATACCTTTCGGGCCAAAGAGAAAACGCAAATAAAGAACAATAACCCCCAAGATAAGTCCTACAAAGGCAAATTTGCTTACGCTAAACCAAAAACCTGCCTCATAACCAGGACCAAAGGGCCAATATCGCCAAAAGGGCAATTTAGCGCTGAAAATAGGAAAAAAACTCTGGATGGACCAGAAGTTCAAAACCATCTTCAACCTCATTTACAGCAATAACCATCTCTGGATTTAAACCCACATCCAAAGCCACTTCCTGGATTCTATACACTTCTTGCTCTAAATCCTGATTGTTTTCCTGAAACTTACTTACTAAAATCCAATCTGTTAAATTTTCACTCATAAATATCTCCTTCTTTTAATCAACTAAAGGCCAGGGAGTACACCCTCTAGCAGGGGCATAGCCCTTATAAAAGGCCTCGTAAAGAGAAAAAAATAAGCGTTTGTGCCTGGAAGAAATCAACTGGCCATTGGGACAGCTAAGCTGATGAAATCTCCTACTATAACTATTTCCCAGATAAGAACGCCTGGCTAAAGGCAACTCCAGTAATTTGGCCCAAAAGCCTTTTCTTAACCTCATCGCCTCTTGCTGCGCTTTTAACAACCGGGGATAAAACACTCCCTTGTGCTCAAAATAAAAGGCAAAGCCCTGAGCCAGCATTTCCCTGTTTATCCAATTTCCATCAGCAGTGTAAACCTGTGCAATTATGCGTCCAAACCTATCTTTTTCCACTTCTTCTAACTTTAATTTTTTACCCTTAACCAGTTTAAACAAAAAATATTTCGCTTCTCTGGCAAAGTACTGGTCTTTGCCTTTTCCATGTCCCAGTTCAGGGGCATCAATACTTTTTAAACGCAACTTCAAACCATTGCTTAAAAAAAGCGTATCCCCATCAATAGCAAACCTGGGGAACACCCAAATTGTCTGGGCAAAACTAAAACAAGGAAAAAATAAAATAAGGGCTAAGCTCCAGAAAAAGCTAGCCCTTCTAGGTTTTTTAGCTTTCATAATAAGACTTTAGACAAGCACTACGCATGGGATGCCTTAACTTACGCAAGGCTTTCGCCTCTATCTGTCTAATTCTCTCCCTGGTTACATTAAAAAGTTTACCCACTTCTTCTAAAGTGTGATCAGACTTTTCACCTATACCAAAGCGCTTGCGTAAGACCTGCTCCTCTCTGGGAGTAAGGTCAGATAGCAACTTATCAATAAGTTCAGACAATTTGGTGTGCACCACCTCTTCTGCTGGAGCTACAGCCTTTTTATCTTCTATAAAATCGCCCAGACTGCTATCTTCCTCATCTCCAATGGGAGTTTCCAAAGAAATGGGTTCCTTGGCAATACGCAGAACCTTTTTCACCTTCTCCACTGGATAATCCATTCTTTCTGCAATTTCCTCTGGAGTAGGTTCACGCCCCAATTCCTGCACAAGGTAACGAGAAGTCCTGACCAATTTGTTAATGGTCTCTATCATATGCACAGGAATACGAATAGTCCTTGCCTGGTCAGCAATGGCCCTGGTTATAGCCTGCCTAATCCACCAGGTGGCATAAGTGGAAAACTTATACCCCCTCTGATATTCAAACTTATCCACAGCCTTCATCAAACCAATATTACCTTCTTGAATTAAATCCAGAAACTGCAGGCCTCTATTGGTATATTTCTTGGCAATACTTACTACCAAACGCAGATTTGCCCTAATCAACTCCTGTTTAGCCTTTAAAGCATCTTTATAACCCTTTTCTATTCTCCACAAAACTTCTTCTAAATCATATACATCGTGTTTACATTTTTCTTCCAATCTTTCTAAAATTTCTTTTTTAGCATAAATCATTTCCTTAAAGGAAAACATCTCCTCTACTGTCATATTAAGTTCACTAGCAGCAACTACAGGATTAATTTCTCTTTTTTCTAATTTCTCAAAAAGGCTAAAAACCTCTTCCTGCGTTTTTCCTAAAGAGATTATATAAGCACTTATATCTCGCATACAGTTATGCATCTGTCTTACATAATCTCTAACCATTTCTATAAGTTTATCCACTAAAGTCTTTTCCAACTTTATACTACACAACCTTTCTACAATCTCTTGCTTATAATCAATAATTCGTTGCTGAATAGAAAAGACTCTTTTCTCTAAAGTAGCAGTATCGTCAAGTTTATCGTATATACCTTTCTTCTTTTTATAAATTTGTTTTATCTCTTCTAAGTATTTAATAACCCTCTGTCGTTGATTCATCTCTTCTTCTGCTGGGTCATCCTCTTCAATAGTCTTAACAACATCTTTTAATTTTACCTTTTCTTTCTTTAAATCTTCTCCAATTTTTATAAGTTCCTCTACAACTACTGGAATCTCTACCAATGAATACAAAACTTCCAGTTCTCCAGACTCTATTTGCTTAGCTATAGCAACCTCTCCTTCCCTATCCAAAAGGGCAGCAGCCCCCATTTCCTTGAGATACATGCGAACAGGGTCTTTGCCTCCTAAAAAGTCCTCTTCCAACTCTTCTTCAATATCTGTATCAACTAAGTCAGAAGTATCTTCTGGAACCACACAAATAGGACGCCCAGCTTTTTCATCTACAATAGTAATGTCTAACTGGTCAAAAATAGAAATAATTTCTTCTACTTGTTCTGGATTATTGACATCTTTGGGAAGAGCTTTATTCAACTCTTCAAAAGTTAAAAAACCCTTTTTCTTTCCTTCAGCAATAAGAGCTTTAATTTGTTGTACATCTTTTAAAGATTTCATACTCCCCCCTTCCGCTATTTAAATTTTCAAACCTCTTGCTCAGCAAATTCTTTTTGTAAAAGGCCCAAAATTCTTTTGGTTTCAGCTAAATCTCCCCGCTTTTGAGCTCTAGCTAAAGCCAAAAACAAATTTTGCTTGCGCAATTTTTTGTCTTTACTCAACATCTTAAAACGAAGATCTTTTAAAAGCTCCTCTTTTTTCCCCTGAAAAAAATCTTCTTTCAATTTACTCTGAAAATAAAAATTACTTTCTTCTTCACTAAACTCTCTTACATCTACTTTGCTAATCAGTTTTTGCCAAAAATTTTTAGCTTCTTTAGTTTGAAAAAAATGCTCCACGCCTTCTTCAGCCAATTTTCTAGCTTCCTGAGGGAAAATAATACCTATCAGTAAGACTTCTTTATCCCAGGCTGTAAAACTTTTTTTTATTTCTCTGGTTTCAATTTTCAGTTGCCCTTCTACATTTTCTAAACTGGCTCTTAACTCTTTTTCACTTATATTTAATCCTATGGCAATTGCTGAAAGATAGAAGCCTTTTAACTTTAAATCCCTTACTCTTTTGAGAAAATCCTCAATCCAACCAACTTGCTCTCGGGGAGATTTATTTTCTCTAACCATTTTTAAACAGTAGGCAAGCCCTTCTTGGCTCTGCTCTAAAATTCTTTGCAATTGCTCTGGACCATATTTCTTTAAAAAGCTATCCGGGTCTTCTCCTTCTGGCAGCAAAGCCACTGCACAATTTATTCCTTCAGCCAGCAACATTTCAGCACTTCGCCAAGCAGCTTTTTTACCCGCAGCATCTCCATCCAGAAGCAAAATCACCTTTGAAGCCAATTGGGCAAGCTTTAAGACCTGCTCTCTGGTCAAACTGGTCCCTAAAATAGCACAACTGTTTTTAAATCCAGCCTGCACCAAAGCCAAAACATCCAGATAACCTTCACTCAAAATAGCTTCTTTTTCTTTAAGAATATGGGACTTGGCTTCATAAAGGCCGTATAAATGCTCACCTTTTTTGTAAATAAGACTTTCATTGCTATTTAAATACTTGGGGTCTCCCTCCCCTAAAACCCTACCTCCGAAGGCAATGGTTCTCCCCTGTAAATCCCTTATGGGAAACATCAACCTATCTCGAAAACGGTCATAAACCTGACCTTTATCATTTTTGACCAAAAGCCCACTCTGGACAGCCAGGTTAATATCTATGCCCTTGCTTTGAAAATATTTTTCCAAACCATGCCAGTCAGCAGGACTATATCCCAAAAGAAAAGTTTTCTGCACCAGCTCTGATACCTGTCTAGAAGCTAAATATTCTCTGGCTTTAGCTCCATTTGAAGATTGCAGTTGATTTTTAAAAAAATCTGTAGCCAGCTCATAAAGTTCGAAAAAAGTTTTTCTGGAACTACTGTTTCCCTTACCAAGATAAAATTTAATCCCTGCTTCTTCAGCCAGATCTTTTAAAGCTTCTTTAAACTCCAAACCATTTATTCTCTGATAAAAGGAAATAACATCACCAGCAGCCTGGCAGCCAAAACAATAAAAAAAACCCTTCTCTGGATTTACATTAAAGGAAGGTTTGGTTTCCTGATGAAAAGGGCAAGGAGCTACATATCGCCCCCCTACCTGACGCAATTCTACATAACGACCTACAATTTGAACAATATCCAGACGTTCTTTAATTTCTGTTACTAATTCTTCTAAATCCATATTAGTTTTTGAGTTTGACAATGGTTGCTCCTTCTCCGCCTGCTTCTAAAGGAGCAAAAGAAAACTCTTTGACCACAGAATGATTACGCAAATGTTGATGAACAGCTTGTTTAAGAACTCCGGTTCCCTTGCCATGGACTATTTCTAATTCTTGAACTCCTCTTAAAAGGGCACTATCTATGTATCTATCTACTTCCATTAAGGCTTCTTCCACGGTAAGCCCGCGTATATCCAGTTTTAAAGGCAACCTGCTGGAGGCAGACACTTTGACTTTAATGGATTGCTCTTTTTGCTCTTTTTTTGTTAATGGCGCCAAATTAGAAAAATCACTCCACAAACTAATTCCGCCCAAATCCACCTTACACTGCTGTTTTTTTTCATCTATTTCCAAAATTTTAGCTTCCTTATTCCAGGGTAAATACAAACATTGAGTATCTTTTTTCGGTACAAAAGCTTCTCTGCTCTTCTGTATTTTATTCGGCTCTTTTACCTTATCTCTTAACTTGCTCAATTTTTCTAAGGCCAACTTGCGAGACAGTTTTTCTTTTTTCCACTGGGTTAAAATAGTAGTTTTGGCCTCTTGAATTTCTTTTTCCAGGGAATGTTTTTCTTCTTTTAATCGCTTTAAGGCCTTTTTCAGTTTGCTAACAATCTTTTCTCTTTTTTGCTTAAACTTTTCCAGCTCCTGCTCTTTCATCCATACCAGCTTATTAAGCCGCTCTAGCAATGCTTCCTGTTGCTTACCCTCTCCTCCTAAAAGTTTACTGGCCTTGTCCAGCACCTCTGGCAACAGTCCAATGTTTTTAGCCACCTCCAGAGCATAACTGGCGCCCACCTGGTCATAGATAAGCTGATAAAGGGGCTTTTTGGTCTGAGGGTCAAAAAGGACAGAAGCCACCCTCAACTCAGGTGAACTTACAGCATACAACTTCACTCCAGGAAAATGGGTAGCACAAAGCAACCAGCTACCCTTTTCCAGAGCATATTCCATTACGGCCTGAGCCAAGGCAGCCCCCTGGGCCGGGTCAGTGCCAGCACCAAATTCATCTAAAATAAGCAAGGAAGAAGAGTCCAAGACCGGCAAACATTCTTTTAAAAAACTAACCTGGGCAGTAAAAGTACTAAGGCTTTCCTCCAGGCTTTGTTCATCTCCAATTATAGTCCAGATATGGGCAAAATAGGGAAGCTTACTTTCTTTAGCACAAGGGACAGGTAAGCCACAGCTAACCATAAGGGCAATGAGCCCCAGGGTTTTTAAGCAAACGGTTTTCCCTCCTGCATTGCCCCCGGTTATTATCAAGCCCTTTTGTCCTGGCTCCAGAATTATATCTACAGGTACAACCTTTTGCTTTAAAAGCACCAGAAGTGGATGTCTGGCCTCTTTTAACTCTAATTTTTCCTCACTTGTTAAGTTAAGAGGGTTTGCCTGTAGTTTTATCCCCACTTTTATCTTGGCCAAAAATACATCCACCAGCACCAGAAAGTTATAACAGGCATGCAAGGCTTCTTTTTCCTGTCTTGCCAGCTGGCTCAAATACTCTAAGACCTTTCTCTGCTCTTCTTTTTCTGTAATTTTTAACTGCTGCAGATGATTATTTAGCTCCACCAAAAAGTAAGGTTCAAAATAACAGGTTTCTCCACTTTGAGAATAGTCATGGACAATACCCTGCAACTTACCTTTAAAGTTAGTTTTTAAGGCCAAAACATATCTATCAGCAGCCAGAGTCAAATACTCATCCTGCAGGTAATGACTAATCTTTTCATCCTGGAGAAACCTTTCTACCTTTTTCCTGCACCTGGCTTGAATGCTTCTAATTTCCTGGCGCACCGCATAAAGGCCAGGAGAACTCTCATCCCGCAGTTCACCTTCCTTAGATAGACAACGAAAAATAGCCTGTTTTAGTTTAAGAGGTTCTTCTATGCTCTCCCAATACTGGGTTAAAAGAGAAAGGGATAGGGATTTTCCTTTTTCTAACCAGCTAAAAACCTTGTCTTGCTCTACAAAAAAACTTTGCAACCCCCAGAGGTCTTCCAGACTAAAAATAAAAATTTCTTTCTCTAAAGAAGAGAAAAGAGGAGATAAATCTGGGAAAAAATTCAAATTAAGGGGCTGCTGAGCAAAAAGCTCCCAAAATTCCCGAAGCAAATTCTGACTTTCATTGATATCTTGCAGGGAAGAATAGGGTTTTAACTTACTAAAAAAGGACTTCCCTCCCTCTGAAGAGGTTTCTTGCTGAAAAAACTGGAGCACCTTTTCTAGCTCCAGGGCTTTTAAGGTTTTGGGGTGCATAGTATATGGATTTTAAGAAGAAAGTTTTTCTCGAACCAATTGACTTAGTTGTTTACCATCCACCTGGCCAGGATACTTTTGCATTAGATAAGACATTACTTTGCCCATATCCTTAAGACCAGCAGGCTTTAACTCCTTAAGGGCATTTTCTATCGCCTCTTCCATTTCTTGGACAGACATCTTTTGAGGCAAATAAGACTTTAAAATCTCCAGTTCTTGTTCTTCTTTTAAGGCTAAATCTTCTCGACCACCCTGCCTAAATTGAGTGGCAGCGTCTTCTCTTTGCTTGGCCTCTTTGCTCAAGACCTTTAGAACTTCTTCCTCAGTCAGAGGACGCTTTAATTCTACTTGTTTGTTTTTTAAGGCTGTCTTGACCATACGCAAGACAGCCACTTTTAATTCTTCTTTAGCCTTTAAGGCCTGCAAAAAGTCTTTTTCCAGTTGAGTAACTAAAGACATTACATGGACCTTAATTTGCGCAATTTTTTCATCAAGCGCTTCTTTGCTGCAGCTTCTTTTTTCCTGCGCTGCACGCCAGGTTTTTCGTAGTGTTGCCTTTTTTTCAACTCAGAAAGAATCCCAGCTTTTTCCACCTGTTTCTTAAACTTACGCAAGGCAAACTCAAAATTTTCTTCTCCGCTTAAAAAAACTCCTGGCAAAAAAATCACCCCCTTTATTTAGAAAAAATCGTTTTCTTTTAATCCTGAAAAAAGAAAAAGGCAAGGGGAAAAACAGACTCCTTTCCCCTTGCCTTGGACAAAATAAATTTTCTTAATGAGCCTTACTTCTTTTCTCTTTTAAAGTATCAGCAATGGACTTTAAAACTACAACTCCCACACCTGTGCCAATAACCGCTAACACCCCATAAAGCACACCAAAGAATATGGCATGATCTGGAGACCACCAGGGAAGGTCTTGGGGCAACATGCTATGAATGGTCTCACCATGTAACATCTTTTTTGACCTCCTAAAAACTACTTAACAGCATCTTTAAGCATCTTGCCAGCGCGGAACTTTACTACCTTACAGGCAGGAATCTTAATCTCTTCTCCGGTACGGGGGTTACGACCAGTTCTAGCAGCTCTTTCTCCAACTTCAAAGGTGCCAAAACCAGTTAAGGTCAATTTACCTTCTTTAGCCAAAGCCTCCTCCACAGAAGCCAAAAAAGCATTTAAAGCCTTTTCAGCTGCAGCTTTAGTTAAACCTGATTTCTCTGCAATCATGGCAATAAGATCGCCCTTAGTCATTATAAGTTCCTCCTTTTAAAACTTTTAGACCAAAAATATTCCTACCCCTTTAATTATACCGCTTTTTAAAATGGCTACAAAGCTAGCCAAAACAAGATTTTTAAGGTTTAGTCAAGATAAATTTAGGTTTTTAGCTAAAAATTTATATTTTT
>LDZQ01000610.1_pt1 | contig 19475 bp, 18 predicted proteins | sample 615361 | NCBI WGS metagenome assembly LDZQ01 (sample SAMN03408297, study PRJNA278302) | terrestrial metagenome | isolation source: oil reservoir sample I2 | place: USA: Alaska, North Slope, Ivishak formation | collected 2013 | reverse complement strand
AAAGTGGAACTCAGCAATTCTGAAACGATTGCTGGCAATGCCTTAATTCTAAATGGAGAAAACAAGGTAATTTTGGAGGACATCGTCTTGAAAGTTAAATCAGACAGCAATGTAATAGAAAATTTAGTTGAAGTCTTAAAAACGCTTTTTGGAGACAACTTTTTCGGAAAACCTATAGAGTCAATCAAAGAACGCATTGCAATAGTCAGCGATGATGTATTCAAATCATTCACTAGATTCTCAACTGAGATTGTTGCAAGGGTTAGAATTGATGCAGAAAAAGGTACAGTTGCTCGGGGTGGACTTTGGTACGAGGAATTTTTGCCGTCAGACACCTTAATGTACTCTCTGATTGCTGTAGGCAGTCCAAAAAAAGAGAATTTGCCCAAAGAAGTGGACAACACTCAGAAAATTGTTAATGTTTTAAAAGTAACTTTCAACAATGCATTTCTGCAAATTGGGGGAGATGAAACTGTTGGAAAAGGGTTTGTGAAAGTTAGAGCGGGGGTGTTGACCGGTGGACATAAGGGAAATTGAGCAGGAACGGGCAAGTTTCGCCTTTAAAGTCGTGTCAGATATTAAAGATAAATACAGTCAGAACAAAAAAGTTCAGGGAAAGTACTCTTCTTATGCTGAAAAGGCCCCAACAATAATTCTCAATAATGGTCTTGGGGCAACTCTTGCGTTTTTCCTTTCAAAACTTGAAAAGCCGATTGATGATGTCGATTACAAAAGTATAAACCCGGAAAGCTTTGGAAATGCAGAAAACATCGCCTATGCCTTTCTTTACAAGCATCTTTCAACTTGGCTTGCGGAAGGAAACGGAAAAGATTCTGCATTTAGTGGTTTAACAAACGGAGAGGACCCGCTGAAGTACATAATGGAAAAAACAGCAATAGACGTAGCTATTTTAACAGAGGAGGCTCTTTCAATTCTTAATTGGATTAAAAAATTTGCCAAGGCTATGCTGGAGGAGGAATTATGAAATCGAATGTAGTTGTAAAATACCCCGTTAACTCAGAATTAGCAAATTATGCAGAGAAATTCTGGAAAAAAGAGTTAGCAATATACAATCTTAGCTTAATCCTCAACAAAATGACGCCATTCGTTAAAAGGAGGTCAGAGTCTTACAAATCATCACTTTCGGCGGTGAAGGAAATCTTTAAAAACGTTGATGATTTTCAGAACTTTTTGAATTCTGTACTCAGAAGAAGTTTGGATGAATACAGAGTCTTTTTCGAAAACTACGAGAGACTGTTTAATTCTTTTTCATCAAAAATCTTTAGCATGAGAACAAAATCCCGCCTTGTAGTCGGGTTGGGTGATGAGAGTGTTTACGAAACTTCAATAAGGCTCCACAGAAACTATGGCGTCCCGTATATACCCGGCTCTGCTTTAAAGGGTGTGGCCAAGCACTACGCATTCAGCATTCTTGCCAGAGAAAATGGTGACGAGATACTTAGGATTTACGAAAGCGTAAAGGAAGACTTGAAGGCGAGGATTGCAAAGAGAGACAAAATAAAAAAGAATGACGTTCCCGAAGATTACTATCTAACTGCTGCTGTAATCCAAGAGCTCTTCGAGAAAAAATTCGACGAGCTCGGAGCTATACGGAACACTCGCGTTGAGATTGGAGATACTGTGATTAGTGTAGGAGACATAGTAAAAATCTTCGGAACCCAGAAAGAGGAGGGCAGCGTGATATTTTTCGACGCATTCCCTACGCCTGAGCAACTAAAAGATAAACCAAATCTCGAACTCGACATAATGAACCCTCACTATCAGCCATACTACCAGCATGGGGAGCCTCCGGGAGACTGGCATTCACCAAATCCAATCTTCTTCTTAACAGTCCCTGCCGGCGTTGAATTCACCTTTGCCGTGGCTTCAAGAGATTTGGATGATTTAGCGGAGAAAGCAGAAAAACTGCTCAAAGAGGCTTTGAAGAAATTCGGAGTAGGGGCAAAGACGTCGCTGGGCTACGGCAGATTTGATGCGCGTGATGATAGATAAAAGAATTTTTAAAGCGAGTTTGAAAAATTTATAGAAATGAATGCCGAAAGCCTATCCACAATCGTAAATGAAAACTTCAGACCGCCTGCACTATACGAGGCAAATCTTGCAAGGGACGATGTGAGGACTCTCGTCCCTGCCAGATTATGTTTAACGTCCTAAAAACTCAATCCTCATTCACTGTAAGGATGAAAAGAGGGAGGGTGGAACAGAGTAATGATGGGAGTATCTGGACATAAAGCCCGTATCACGAGTACTACGAGAGAATGAGGAGGTTGAGGTATGGCATTAGATAGGGTTGACAGGAATATAATCGAAGGCAAGATAGACATAATTGAGACTGCACACATCATCTCATCTTTAGGACTCGAAAGAGCTGAGAGTTACAGCGAAATGTTCGAAATACTTGGAAAGACGGGGATAATTGTGAAAAACTCTCTTCAAAACAGGTTTTGAGCAAAATATGTCCTTCTCCCTCCAACTCACCAGACTTAAAGCCAGACTCTACTTCCCCCAGTATCACCTTCCGCCCTTCCTCGGCAACAAGTTCAGAGGGGGCTTTGGCAGCGTTCTGCTGAAGGCCGTCTGCAGCTACCTTAAACCATCCTGTAACATCTGCAAGTCTGTCGATGACTGCCTCTACCATGCCCTTTACACAAGAGACAGGCAGAAAAGGGGCAGATCCCAGCCTGTACGCCCCATCGTGTTCATCCCGCCCTTTTTCGGCAGGTCTGTAAGCGGAAGAGGAGAGCTAACGCTTTACATCAACGTTTTTGGGGACTACGTCAAGTACTTACCACACATCATATATGGTCTCCGATATCTTGGCAAAATGGGGCTCAATGCTACAAGCAAATACGAAATAGTAAGCATTTCAGATGCCATAAGCGGAAAGGAGGTTTACGATGGCGAAACGGTTTTTGTTGAGAACCTTAGTAGCATTGAGCTGGGCAAAATCAAACCCAGAGAGGTGGAAAAGGAGATAGAGGTTGATTATCTAACTCCCATGGAAGCCAAAACCCCCATAAATCTTCCATTCCTCATTCACATAGTGCGAAGGAGGCTAATCCTCTTCGTCAACGAGTATGGCAGTGGAGAGGTGCCTGAATTTTACTGCGAAGCTGAAACACTGGAATCAAGCTGGGAGAAACACGAGTTGCATCACAGGTCGAAAAGGCAGGGGTTAAGGTCTTTTTTCGGTGTTACGGGGAGGGCGAGATATTCGATTTCAGAAATTGACGATAATGCTCTGACTCTCCTGTCAATAGGCGAGCTTATTGGCGGTGGAGCAAAGGCGAGCTTCGGGATGGGATTTTTCAGGATTCGGAGTTGATTTTGTTGTTGATTGCGTTCCGTTGAAAATATTTAGAGCATTATAATTAATCTATCGAAACAGAAAAAGAAGTATTCACAAAAGGTTTATAACTGAAAGATTTTATTTATTAATATTCTTATAAGTTTAAATATTCATCGAGAGCATGTGTATTATGAAGTACGACGTTTTGATTATCGGAGGTGGACCAGCAGGAATAGTCACAGCAACGACGGCTAAAAAGTTTTACCCTGCCAAGAGCGTGGCGATAATAAAGAAAGAGGAAACAAGTTTGGTGCCTTGCGGTATACCGTACATCTTCAAAACTCTCGGCTCTGTAGAGGCTGACGTGATGCCAACGAAGCCTGCAGAGAACCTTGGGATTGAGTTCATCATCGATGAGGTCGAAGATGTTGACGTAAAAGCCAAGGTCGTGAGAACGAAGGGTGGAAAGAGCATTTCATACGAGAAGCTTGTTTTTGCAACGGGTTCAACACCGGTGATGCCGAGAATAGAGGGGGTTGAGAAGAAAGGAGTTTTCACGGTCTCGAAGAACATAGAAGAGCTCAGAAAACTGCATGAGGCAGTAAAAAAGGCTGAAAAGGTTGTCATAGTCGGAGGCGGGTTCATAGGTGTCGAGGTAGGAGAGCAGATTGCTAAAGCTGGGAAAAAGTTTACGATGGTGGAAATGATGGATCAGCTGCTTCCAGCCGCTTTTGACAAGGAATTCGCAAGAATTGCTGAGGAAGAGCTCAAGAAGCTTGGAGTAGAAGTTTATCTGAACTCGACAGTTAAGAGGATTACGGGCAATTCCAGCGTAGAAGCTGTTGAACTCGCGGATGGCAGGAAGATTGAGGCAGATGTGGTCATAATGTCGGTGGGATACCGTCCGAACATAGAGCTTGCTAAGAAGGCAGGACTTAGAATAAGCATAGGAAATAGAATATGGACGGATGAGTACGGAAGGACGAGCGAGAAAGACGTTTTCGCCGTTGGGGACTGTTCGGAAGAAAAGGACTTTTTCACCAGGGAAACGAGCAGGGTAATGTTAGCTTCAACTGCCACCTTCGAAGCGAGAATTGTTGGGGCAAATCTGTACTCTCTCAAGGTTGTGAGAGTGAACAAGGGAACGGTGGGTGTTTTCTCAACCTTCGTTGGGGATGTTGCACTCGGCGCTGCAGGCCTTACTGAGGAGATGGCGAAGAAAGAAGGTTTTGAGGTCGTTGCAGGCTACGGAGAGAGCTTAAACAGACATCCGGCAAGTATCCCCGGGGCGGCAAAGACGAAGGTGAAGCTGATCTTTGCCAAGGAGAGTGGTGTAATCCTTGGAGGTCAGGTTACTGGGAGATATGAGGTTGGAGAAATGGTAAATCAGATAGCAATGGCAATCCAGAACAACCTGACCGCCTCAGAGATAGACACGCTTCAGATAGGCACGCATCCGCTTTTAACTTCAGCTCCCACCACCCCACCAGTAATACTTGCAGCAGAGGATGCGCTCAGGAAGATGTGAGTATTTTTTCCACCTTTTTTGCGACCTCTCTTAGTGGCAGATTAAGCTCCCTCGCCACCCTCTTTAAATCCTCGTACTCCGGCTTTGCGTTGATAACTTTCTCTCCCACTCTTGATATCTTAACGGTAATCTCGAATTTTTTCCCCTCTAAAAACACCTCAACTCTCTCTTTTTTCCTCTGAGCCACCATTCTCGGCAGCTCGTAGATTCTCACTCCTATCGTTCCCGTTTCTCTCATCAGCAGCTCAACCAGCCGGGAGTAGTTTTTGTAATCAGTTATTACTGAAATTACGTGTGTAGGCCTATTCTTTTTTCCGATTGCAGGAGTTACATAGACATCTACAGCCCCCTCCTCGAATAGTCTGGTTGCTGCATGGCCTATAATCTCACCGCTTGCATCGTCAACGTTTGTTTCCAGAATCACTATCCTGTCGTTAACCGCCTGGAAAGCATCTCCCTCAGCAACCCTCAAAACGTTGACAACGCCATGTATTTTCCTTGTTCCTGAGCCGTAGCCCACCCTAAACGGTGTCATGGGTGGAAAAACGTCAACGATGTTTTCCGTTAAGTTTGCGAGGATTGCAGCGCCGGTTGGTGTTGTAAGTTCGGCATCAACGTTGAAGTTGGAGTAGCGGAACTTATGTCTCCTAAGAATTTCGAGAGTGGCTGGAGCAGGAATGGTTATTCTGCCGTGAGCTATTTCTATGCTCCCTCCGCCTAGCGCTGGTGGAGTCGTGTAGATTTCCGCGTCGAGGTAGCCGTTTCTGCAGAGTAGCGCGGCGCTTCCCACAACGTCAAAAATAGTGTCGAGAGACGCAACCTCGTGAAGGTGAAAGTTATTACCGTGAAGCGCGGCTTCAGCGCTTATGAGGTCATCAATTACATTCCAGACCATTTTGCTCCCCTTTCTGGCAGGTCCATGTGATTCACAACGAACTCCACCGCCCTCTTGAATTCCGAAGGGTTTGCCAGCTTTCTCTCTTCAATCTCGATTTCAAGCCCTTTCGCCCTGATTCCAGCATCCCTTTCCACGACGTTTACCTTGAACTTCCTGCACGAGTCCAGCCTGTTTATTACCTCCTCAAGCTCTAACACCTCGTCAAGGGAGTTTGTAAGGTCGATGAGTGAAGAGAGGAGCATATCTCCTGATACGCCTGCTATTTTCGGGTCAAAAATAAGAATTCTCATAAAAAATCAAGGTAATATTTCGCCCTTCTCCTGTAATCTTGAGTATATCATTTTCGCAAGCTTCGCAACCTCCTTGGCGTTGTTCTTGGCACCTGGAATGGCCCTTGTCAGGTAAGCTCCATTTTCGGCCATCTTTGCTGCATCCTTTTCATCAGCACCAAGGATCGCTGCAACCGCTGCCGGAACGGTGACGTTGATGATCGTGTGCCCGATATACTGAAGCTCCTGTGCCAATACAGCGCCTGCAAATAAAGCGGTTCCGTAGTCAGGGTCGTCTCTGCCTTTACCTTCAAGAGCGAAGTCCACAACAGCCTTTGCGGACAGGTTCTCAATGTGGTAGGTCTTCCCGTCTATTGTAACGTCGTAGGAGATGTACGAGTCGAAGCCCCAGTACTTCTTGGTGAATCCATCCGTCCTTCTCGCCTGAGGTCTGAGCTCCGTAAACCTGAACTCTATCTTCTTGCCTGTGAACGCCGAGAGAATTGCCGAGCCTCTCTTTTCCACGTATGCCTTTCTCTCTTCATCCAGAGCCTTTGCGACTTCATCAACGCTCTTACCCTCCTTCAGCATCTCGTATGCTTTCACGGCCCTCCTGTAAACTGCTCTGCCTCTCACGTTTTCACTTGCTATCATGCATGCTCTGGTTACAGGTCCTCTCTTGACCTCTTCAGCCTTTCTCGTTATGGTGTTTAGAGCGCAAAGCGCCATCTCTGGGTCGATGAACGAGTTCATCTTGTAGTTCCTTATTTCCTCAGCAACTTTGTAGATGTCCCCTTCGTACTTCATGAGCAGCCTGATTGCAGGTACGCTATCCCCGCAGAGGTGTCCAAGCGGTGGGTTGACGGGCCCTCCAGAGAAGCCAGCACCGATTATCGGTGACTCCTCAAAACCTGCAAAAATCTCGTTGAGAGCCATTGAGTCTATAACTGACGACCCGCCTATGTCCTTCAGTATAAGACCGAAATCACCGATGACTCTTGCTGTATCAAACTCCTCCCCCGTTCCGCGTACATGAATCTTCTCAGGCAGTCCGGCAGCCTCAGCAGCACCTTTTCCTGCCATGTACGCTGAATCAACGCTCCCAAACGCGCCGTATTCCTCACCCAGGAAGGCGTCTGGATGCAAGATCTCCATTGCGACTGTTGCGCCAATCAAAGCGGGCCAGAGCGGATAGGGTGTAATTCCAGCCCCTTCCATGGCTCTCATCATGGCCTCAGTTCCAACCTTTGCGGCATTCTTAGCGAGTTCGGGAATGTTAACATCCTCACCAAGAGCGCTGTGTCCGTAAATGGCTCCGCCTGCAATAAAGGGTGGCAGAACGGAGCCGTCAACTCTAGTAAGCTTCTTATCGAGGAGCTGCTCGAAAACTGCTTTGTAGGCCGGAAAGGTGGGCATCCTATGCGTGAATTTGTTTGTAACAAGTGCTATACCGCTCGTTCTGCTGGCTCCTGCGTGCATTCTGGCCATCGCTCCCAGCTTTCTGTTTGCCATTGGAACTCCTGCCCTTGCAGCGGCTCCGGAGAAGTAAGCGAGGGCAGCAACGATCAGCGCCGCATTCTCCGGCGATGCTCCGGCGTTCTTTGCTTCATTAACGGCCTTCTGAATTACAAGGTCGAGCGGGAGTAGCGGTGCGGCAGCATCAACAAGGGTTGCTGAACCCATCAGCCTCATTCCGGGCTCCTCAACTGCACCGAACATGTCTTCAGCAATTGAGTTTGCGGCACAGAGAACCGGTATTACGAGCGTTCCATGACCCTTCGTTGCAGCTTCAATTTTGTCGTTCGTCATCAAGTCTGGCTTAAACGTTGCTGCAAGAGTTGCAGCAAAAACAACTTTTTCCCTCTCTTCCATCCTTTAATCACCTCAGTTTTAGGTTAACTTAAAATTAGCATGAAAATATAAAAAAAGTTTCGGTTTAAAATTTAAATAAAAAATTATTCTTAAAATAAGAGAATGTGTTATTTAGTAATAAAAAAATTGATTTTACTTAACCAGCTTTCATCCTCTCAACGATCTCCTTCCTCAGCCTACTCTTCAGAACCTTCCCCACAGGATTTCTTGGAATCTCGTCAACAACAACCACCACTTCAGGCCACTTGTAAACTGCAACTCCGCTCTCCTCCATGTGCTTCTTTATGTCTTCCAGCGTTACGGTAGTGCCGGGCTTTGGAACAACGTACAAGCCAACTCTCTCCCCGAGCCTCTCGTCAGGAACACCCACTGCTGCAGCATCCAATACGTTGGGGTGCTTCTTGACGACGTCCTCCACCTCAGCGGAGCTTACATTGAACCCTCCTCTGATTATTATGTCCTTCTTTCTGTCGAAGAAGGCGATTGTAGTATCATCAACTACCTCAAACAGATCACCTGTGTGGAAGAAGCCGTCAGCATCAAAGGACTTCTTCGTCAACTCAGGCTGGCGGTAGTAGCATGGCATCGTAAGTGGGCTTCTGTAGCACAGCTCTCCCACACTGCCCGGCTCCTTCAGCTCCTTACCACTCTCGTCAACAATCTTTATCTCTATAGCCCTGAAGAAGGGCAAATCCCTTACCTTCTCCGGAATGGGAAAGCTCCTTGCCCTCTTCTCCAGATCAGGGATTGTCCTGTCGTAGGAGAACAGTCCAGTCCCCTCATTCTGCCCCCAGATGTTCATCGGCTCTATCCCCCTGTTTTTCAGCTCGACAAAAGTCCATGGTGGTGGAGGTGCCGAGCCTTGGGCGAAGTACTTCAGCTTGTCAAAGCTGAGCTGTGAAGCCATGGGATGTTTCAGAATTGCAACAACAACAGCAGGAGGGGCGAGAGTGAAGTTCACACCCTCCTCAATCAGCTGCCTGACGTAGAGCATTGGTTCGAAGGGGTGGTGCAGAACAAAGGTTCCGGAGCACATGATCCACGGAATGAGGCCAACTCCAATCCCCGTCATATTCACTATGGGGGCCGGGTTCATTATAACATCCCCATCGCTCAGCAGCCCTCCTCTGTATCTCTCACCATCGTAAAGAAAGCGCAGAAAGCCCCAGTTGTTGTGGGAGAGGGGACAGGCTTTGGGCTCAGCCTCAGTTCCTGAGGTCCACTGCACCACGGCAATATCGTTTCCAGATGCAAAGGATGACGCCTCATCAAGATCCTCCCTTATGCGGTAGTTTCTGCAAATCTCGTAAAGCTGGGAATACGTTACGACTTTCTCAATGCTCGGAAAAGCCTCCTTAATCCTGGAGGCCATCTGAGCGTGGTCGAAGCCTTTGAAGGTGTCTGCTGTTATGAAAACCTTTGGCTGCAAAACCCTGCAAACATGCCCCATCTCGTGCTCCCTCCACTGCATTGGAACGGGAGAGATGAAGGCTGAAGCCCTCCACGTTGCGAGGTATGCAGCAATTAGCTCCACCGTATTGGGAAGCTGCACCAAAACGCAGCTATCCTTGAAAACTCCGTTATCGAGCAGAAATGAGGCCAGTCTGTCATCAAAATCGCTGAGCTCAGCATAACTCAACCTTTCAGGCTTAAAACCCACGAGCTCCTCCTTGTTTGGAGGGTCAACAACAGCAGTCCTTTCAGGATTTCTCTTGCAGTTCCTCCTGAATCTCTCAAAAAGCGTTACGTTGTCCCACCATCCCTCTGCAACGTATCTGTCCACCACATCCTTCCCGTAGAGAACTACCATAATCTATAATTGCCAAATCCCTTAAAAAATTTCCCGATTAAAGTTGGTAATGTTAAAATTGTTTAAATGTTGACAATGAACTTTCAATATCTTTAATTTTAAAAAATTTCCTAAACTACCGCAAAATCTTTTTAGAAAAGGTTAAATTGTCAGCATAATTTTTAAGGTAGAGGTGGTGATATGGACTACCAGAAAGAATATGAAAGAAAGCTCATCAGCCCCGAAGAGGCTGCAAACCTCGTAAAGGATGGAATGCACATCGAAATTGGCGGTTCTGCCAACACTGCCCTTATTATCGACAAGTACCTTGCAAAGAGGAAGGACGAGCTCAGCCATGTGGAGGTCGGAACCTTCATCGACATCGCCCACTACGAGTTCTTGAAGGCTGACCCTGAGCAGGAGAAGATTAAGTGGGAAAGCTGCTTCCTCTACGAACCAGTAAGGAAGTGCAGCAAGGAGCTTGGGCCCTGCGTGCACCGCCCCGGAGTTCTGTCGGATGCGGGATACATAGCGAAGGAGCTTGGTGGAGTTTTGAAGGGAGGGAAGAAGTACACGGACATAGCTTTCCTCGTCACGACGCCAATGGACAGGCACGGCTTCTTCAACTTCGGAGTCACCTGCACCTTCCTGAAATCCATAGCTGAGGGGGCAGAGAAGGTTGTTGTGGTGGTTAAGAAGGACATGCCTTGGGTGAATGGAGGTTACGACGAGTGCATCCACATTTCGGAAGTTGATTACATTGTTGAGGACAATGAGTTCCCCACACCCTTCCTGCCCTTCTTACCCCCACCATCAAAGGAGGATGAGATGATAGCCGAGAACATCATGGAGGCAGGGCTGATTGAGAATGGCTCAACGCTTCAGGTTGGCATTGGTGGATTGCCCAACACGGTTGTCAGGATGCTGAAGGAAGCAGGACTGAAGGACTTGGGCATCCACACCGAGATGATGGGAGACGGACTGATGGAGCTGATGGAGGAGGGGATAGTTACCAACCAGAACAAGAAGCTTGACAGGGGAAAGGCTGTGTTCTCCTTTGCCCTTGGAACAAGAAAGCTCTACGATTTCCTCGACAGGAATCCAGAGGTCGCAACCTATCCCGTTGAGTACACCAACAACCCCTTCGTTGTTGCCCAGCAGCCGAAGATGTTCTCCCTCAATCAGGTTGCCCAGATAGACCTCATGGGACAGATAAACTCCGAGCAGATTGGTCTAACGTCTCCAAGCGGCAAGATATTCCAGATCAGCGGTACAGGAGGGCAGCTTGACTTCGTGCTTGGCTGCTTCTACAGCTTCGACAGGCAGGGGAAGAGCGTTCTGGCGACCTACTCAACCTACAACGGCACCTCAAGAATTATCCCCGCTCTACCAACAGGTGCTGGGGTGACAGTTCCGAGGTCGGTTGTGCAGTATGTAGCTACAGAGTGGGGAATTGCCTATCTGCGAGGTCTGCCAATCTACAAGAGGGCAGCGGCAATGATTCAGCTTGCCCATCCAGACCACAGGGACTGGCTGGAGGAGGAGGCAAGGAAGCTCGGTATCCTGCCTCCAAAGTACTCCATCCCTGCAGGAAAGGCGGATGGGGTGATTTACAGGAGGGATTAGTGAGCTCTTTCTTACTTTTTTATTCAGATTTTGTGGTATCTCCTGATGGCTCTGGACAGTTTAGAAAAATTATCCCCTCTTTATCGTAAACGTACGTTTTTACGTCTCTAAGCCTTTTTCCGAGCTTTCTTTCGGCCTCTCTGATAACGCCGAGTTCCAGCAGCCTGTTGACGTGGTATTGAACTGTTGAAACGGGAATTTCGAGATTTGCAGAGAGATCCATGACTGAGAGAGGATTCCTGTACAGTTCTTTTAATATTTTGAGGCCAACCTCGCTGCTTAGCTCAGCAGCCAGTGCTTTAGCCCCCTCGGACTGAAGATTTACCACGTAAAATGAGCATTTTGTATGTTGGTAATCCACATAGATATGTCAAATCAAGTTAAATAAATCTTTCGATTGCTTCAATCTGGATTGAAACAGTCGGAATCGTTAAGTAAAGGAGGTAAAAATAGATTGCAAAACAGCAAAGAGTGGTCGGATGAAGTCTGTGAAAATTGGATTGGCTTTGTTGTTAGTATTGGTGATGGCGGGAAGTATAGTGACACCTGCGATGGCAGATAAACCAAAAGTGGTAGATCAAGAACAACCAATTAAAACCGGATTTGCAAATTTAAAGCCGGTTAAACCACCAAAAATAACAAAACCGGCTAAAAAGCTTATGCCAACCGAAGAAGACTGGAGATTTGTAAAAGATGCAATGTACGACATAACTGAAGAAGAAAAGAACAGAATAATCAACGAAGCAAAAAAGATATACAAGGGAAATTCAAAGTTATCTAACGAGGAGCAAACCAAAATTTTGCAGACCATAGCGTATTATGTAGCCATAGCAACAGAATCTTCAGGGAATGTTGGGATTTTATGGGGCTACGGCACTCATGAAGATATGTCTTATACTGCCGGAAACAATTTGAATTACGTGACAAGCACTCATATGGATACATTAAAAAGTTATGCTACATGGGCAGATGATCATAGAAACGAACCTACTGAACTGGTTCCTTGGTGGGGCCTAAATAGGCACAGTTGGGTGATCGGTGACATTCCCGTGCCAGGATACGATAATTACGGACCAGATTCCTTGGAGCTGTATCTAAATAAAGCCAGAGCCCAATTTGATCAGGGAAATGTGGAAGAAGCGTATGTGTACATTGGAAAGGCTCTACATTACATTGAGGATCTGGGAAATCCTTTCCACACATCGTCGGTTTATGGTCAAGCCCACCACACAGAGTACGAGAGCTGGGTCAGCAGCCACTGGAACGATTTAAAATCGGCAATGTATGTCGATGAATATTATGTGATTACAGACCCAAGCGAACAGGCGAAAAGCCTTGCAGCTTCCTCACATCAATATCTACAGCAGATTTGCGATATAATGAACACACCAGGATGGGAAAACAACCAGCAATTAAATGAACAATTGAAGAGCATTACGAGGGCGCTAATAAGTGAAACCATGAAATATACAATGGGTATGATCGTTTACGCTACAAAGTTTGAATCGCCAGATACTGCAGGCTCCAATTATGTTCCAATCTACGATCATCAGACTTCCTACGTCAACATAAAAGATATTGCGTGCAGCAATCAGGTTTTGGCAATTGTGGAGATAGATCACACATATCCAGCAGATCTGGAGATATGGATAGGCTACAAGAAAACATACCAGAACACTTATACGGAGACAAAAGTGTGGGATCATGACTGGAGCAGTAACAATCACATAACTATCCAGCATTATTTCTGGCTGACTCCATCGAATTACGACTGGAGACTAAGAGTTTACGATGCTTGGAGCGGAGATCAGGGCAAAATAACAGACTTTTACATGCTGATAGGGTGATCTTATGCCAAGATTAGACTTCAAATTCTTTAAAATTCTTATTTTATCTTTTTTAAATTCAATCGTGTTTATGAATATTCTGATCTACATAATATTCCCAAGATTATCCTTTTACGAATTTGGAGCCTTTCTTGCAGTAATTTCACTAACTGGTTTGATTTTTCTGAGTATAAACGTGAGGAATAAGAGGTCTGCTATACCCTTTGCCGTTTCTCTTCTGGTCTATGTATTCCTGATATTAGCCTATAGAGCATTTCTAAATATTTTCCCGACTTACGACAGCTTCGCTTTAATCGAATACACTCTATTATCCGTCTTGATGGTCAGTGCTTTAATTTTTCTTCGCAATAATATTGAAGTCGGAAAAATGGCTGTTACAAGATTTTTTGTGTTCATTCTGCTCTACTCCGCTCTAACATTGATACCCTCTGCTTATGATGTGCTCTTCACAGAGCACCATTTGATCAGAGAAAGTTTGCTTTTACCTTTTGGTTTGTTTCAACTAATAGCTACAATTTTTGGACTGTTTTACATGACTTTGGTAGTAATAAACTATGAATGTTTCTAATTTTATAAATTTCAAATTGGCCACTTCTAGTTAAGATACGGCATATTTACCCAAATCTGCCAATCAATCCCTATTTTTTGAAACAGCTTAGATAAATCTTTCGATTGCTTCAATCTGAGTTGAAACAGTCGGAATCTTTATTTGGGAAACTGGCATACAAGTTAGAGAATGAAAAAGAGTGGTTGGTTAGTGGTTGCTCTGATAGCGCTCGTGGTGTTGGGAGTTGTGACGAGCATAGCGGTGAATGTGTATTTTAAGGATAAGTTGGTTCAGGGAATAACCGTCCAGATGGAGGATGAGGGCGGGAAACCGATTTCTGCGAATTTAATTATAAACGAGCTTACGGATGAGGGTCCAAAAAAAATCTGGAGTGGTTCTGGACCGGGAATCGTTGCGACCAGTTTGATATTGCCCAAGGAAGAAGTGAACACTTTCGAAATCAATGGTGAAAAAATCAGGGTTTACAGAAGCATAAACCTCGAAGTTATAGCTTACACTGAGGGAAAAATGGGCGTGGCAATATTCTCAGTAGACCCTGCCAGACCAGAGCATAAATCAGTAAAGATTGTTTTAAGGGACGTTCCCAAGACAAAGTCCGAACCAACACCCGGAGTTTGGACGACTTACGAATTTACCCCGGTACTCAAATTCGCAACGTGGGATGACATATTTGCTAAATACGGCTATCCAAGAGGGGCAAAAATTAGAATCGAAAGTAAAACCCGTCCCTACGGTTCCCCAACTTGGGTTTCCGGTTATACCGAAGTCACTCTTGACAGCGGACTTTTCAGCCCGTACCTGTCAGGAAAAAACAAGTATACCGTCTATTTCCAAATAAAATACGTTTACGCGATAACGGAGCTTGAGATGGGAGAAGAAAAAATATACTACGAGAGGGTGTACGCGGTTGATACGAACACAGACCCTGTTGCAGGTTACAGGGATTACGTATCGTGGCACGGGAATTTGCCAGCGAATTACGATGAATATTACATAACCCCCGCTGGAGATACGAGGGAAATTGCCATTACGGGAGGGCACGATTATGCATTTTCCGTATCGGTAGGGTTCTCGTATCCTGCGGGAATAACGGTTGCGCTGGGTGTGACAAAGGTGCCATCACCCCCGGCAACTCTCAGCGTAACCAGCACGAGGAGTGATGGCTGGGTGAAAACCGCCGGATTTAACGGATTTATCGAAAGCTACTCTAACTGGATTTAATAATTTTAACACTAACCGTTATGCTGAATGAAAGAGGCGATCGTGCTTTGCCTTTTTCTTAGCCCTATTGAAATAAGCTAATAATCCACCTCCCCTATCGCCATCCTGCAGAGCTCGCTCACCATTACTGGCTTAAGCCCATTCTTCCTCACTTTCTCTGCGAGAGTGGTGTAGCACATAGGGCAGTTGAAGACGACGTACTCTGCATTACTGCTCACCATATCATCGATGTTCTTCCTCTGCAGCTCCTCAGCCTTCTCCGGCTCATCTGAGAGGACGAAGGGGGCACCGCAGCAAATCGCTCTCTCCCTATCAAACTCCCTCTCAACTCTCTCCACGCCTATTAGCTCAAAGATTCTGTCGAGAGTTCTGTCAGTCTCGGCAATAAACCTGTTGGAACAGTTTCTCTGGTAGGCAACCTTTACTCCAAGCTCCCTCACCTCCATCTCCTTCAAACGCTGATAAAGGAACTCGAAGAGGTGTGTGTAGGGGAAGGGAACTTCAATCCCGTAAGCTTCGGCAAAGGACTTGTAGAAGGCGTAGCATTCATCGTGGTAAAGGATTAGCTCATCAGGTTGAAGCTTCATTATGTTGCTTATCGTTCTTTCCGCCCTCTCCTTAACCACGGAAACCATCCCGTAGTGGAGGTAGAGCATGTTGCAGAATACATGCCTCCCCCTGACGACATCATAGCCCTCAAAGAGCTTCCCCTTCACCAAGTCCTTCACTTCAGGGAAGAGGCAGATGTGGACGAACTTCCCGCCAACCTTTTTTGGAATGAACTCGCTGCTGACATCGTATCGCTGCAGAAGGGCTGCTTTTGTTTCATCGCTGACTTTCTTCACTCCCAAACTTTCCTGAAGCTCTGCCATGCGGTAGAAGGGATGGTTGTTGAACTCACAGTACTCCTCGCAGCCATAGCATGTGTAGCACTCCTCAAGAACCCTGCTGTACTCTCCGAGGGCAATCTTCCTTTTCTCCTCCTTCGCCGAATCGAAATCGTAGTTCAGGTTGATGCATTTGGTGAGGCAGCTGTATGTTGTGCAGTTAAGGCACAAATCAGGGTTGAACTTCAGCATCATTCTATCATCCTCCTTGCTGCGTCGAGCATTCCGGTGGCTGAGGTATAGATGAAGCTCAGAGCTACGGGCTTGCTGCCAAGCACGTTGAAAAGCTTCTCAACATCCTCATCTTCTTTCCTAAGCCTCCCAACGAACTCTTCAACAGTTCCATTTGCATTGGCAACCTCCTTTGCTATTTCCAACCAGCTCTTTACCTTCTCGTAGGATTTAGCAATTGGCCAGTCTCCCTCAACCACCCCGTAGTGGGTGAAGGCCACGTAATCAACCTTCAGCCCCTTCAGCCTCTTAAGGGTTTTCAATGCCGCATCAGCATCAAAGGGTGGTGGTGTGAGGGGAAAAACCACACCTCCGAAGCACATCCCCACGGCATCAGCAGGAAACAGCACCTTTGAGTTTGTCAGATAATACACCAGCATGTGCGGAGCGTGGCCCGGAGCGTGGAAGACTTTAAGCCTCTCCCCTCCCAAATCAAACTCCTGCTCATCCTCAACAGCAATCACCTTGCTCTCATCAATGCTCTCTGGCTTGCCGTAAATCTCCGCAACCTCGCCGAGAACCGCCTTTGATGCTTCCCACAGCTTTTCGGGATTGACGACATGCTTAACCCCTCTCGGATGGACTATGATTTTCGCATCAAGGGCTTTGGCAAGCCTCGCTGCCCCACCTCCGTGATCAATGTGGATGTGAGTGGGGCAGATGTACTCAACATTCCAGCTCCTATCAATCTCATCAAGGATTATCTCGGCCCCCTTCGCAGTTCCGGGGTCTATTATTGCAGCCCTCTCGTGAACAACAGCGTAGGCAGAGATGACTCCCGGCTCGACGTACTTCAGCGTGTCTATGAGGTAAACGTTGGGAAGAACCTCCTCCATGAAAAAGGAAAAAATTGGTAATTAAAAAATGTTTCTAAATTAGCATCAGATTCCGAGTGCCTTCCTCTTCTCCTCAATTACCTTCTCGAGGAGTTCGGCAGCCTTCAGCGGGTCCTCCTCCACCACAACTTTTCCGCCAGTGAGCTTCTCCACGTCCTCGGTAAAGAGCTTTACCGCATCCTCGCTTCCCGTGATTGGCGGAACAGGCGAAACGTGAGTTGTGAGGCCGTATGCAACGGCAAAGACAGCATCAATCGTGGCCTTCTGCTCCATGTACTCAGGGGCTGTAACAGCTACGGGAAGCTGCGGAACATCAACGCCGAGAGCATCGGCAATAAGCCTGACGAGGTAGGCTGCTCTCCCAGTATCGGTGCACGTTCCGAAGCTCAGCACTGGTGGGATGTTAAGGGCTTTGCAAACGGCCTTAAGCTTCTCTCCCGCAAGCTCTACAGCCTCCATAGATGTGAGCCCGGCAACCTGCAGCGCAGCATTACCGCACCCCATCGAAAGGACCAGAATATCTCTCTTTATCAGCTCCCTTGCAATGGTTACGGTGCTGCTGTCGTGTGGGCCGTTCTTCAGGGTTGTGCAGCTAACCAGAGCCACCACTCCCTTTATGTCTCCCCTCTTTATCGCATCAAGCAATATGTTGAGGTCACCGTTGAGAGCTTTGAGTATCGCTTCAGGCGAGAATCCGACAACAATTTTCTTCTTCTGCTCAACCTTAACAGCCTTGCTCTTGTCCCTCTGCTTGAAGTTCTCTATGGCCATATCGATTAGCTTCATCGCAATCTCTTCAGCCTTCTCCGGCTCGTAGTCCAGCCCCTCATCAATCCCTTTGAGCCTCACAAGCCTGCTGACGGGGACAATTTTAACGCCGTAGCGCTGGTATTCGGGCAGTGACGGAAGAGTGCAGTTCATATCAGCAGCAAAAACGTCAACACATCCAGTAGCGAGTGCATATTCCTGAACAATCCAGTTTCCTACGATTCCAGCAAACACCGGGCTGTCAACGCGCTGGAGTATCTCCTGACCGGTTTCAATGAATCCAATGATTCTCAGCCCCTTTGCTCCAGCCTTTCTCGCCTTCTCCTGAATCTCCTCTCTCTCGGCGAGCTTTATCAGGGCAATGCCCACAAAGGGCTCATGACCGTTAACAGCGATGTTAACGTACTCAGGGTCGAGAATGCCCAGATCAGAATGGCTCTCGTGGGGCATCGGAGTGCCGAAAAGAATGTCCTGTATGGTTTCAAGAGCTATTTGTGCTGCCATACAGGTGGCGATGCTCATTGACATGCTCTTCTTTGCAAGAGAGACGTAATTTGAATCGACGTTTGTCATGGCCGAAGAGCCCATAGTTAGCAACTCCTGAAAGACTCCTGACGGGAAAATTCCCAGCTTCTCCCAGAGCTCCTTCCTTTTTTCTGGAGCAAAGATTTCAACAAGCCTGCTTTTCTCCAAAGAGCTCAAATCGGATATGACGAAATCTGCAACCTTTGCAGCGAGTTCGTTCACGTCTTCCCCTTCAATGCCAAGCAGCTTTGCAAACCACTTCAGCTTCTCAACATCCTTGATTTCGTAAATAGTCTTTCCCTCTGCCGTTGCTTTCAGCGTTTTCGCGGCCTCAATGGCGTGGTAGGTGTATGCTTCAGTACCAAGCATGTTCTTGTGGGTGAAGTTCCTCACGACCATTCCAGCAGCATCAATCCCGCACGCTCCTGTCGGCTTGTCCTTACTAATTCTGCATGGACCCATGCTGCAGAGCTGGCAGCTCAGGCCCTTTTCGCAGAAGGGGCATCTCCCCTTCTCCTGTGCGTTGAACCTATCGACAATGTTCGTTACGCCCTCCTTGCTGACCCTCTCATACATCATGTTTATGCTTTCATGCTCACTAACCTTACCCTCGATCTTCATGATTTGATATTGACTCCAAGTGGTATATACTTACTCCCTAAGATTTTCGTCATCTTTATTTTCCTGCGGTGAACCAACTGTAATGCTCGAAGTGCAGATTAAAACCAAGCTGCCTGAAAACTGCACCCTCGCCACGCTGAACGGAATCATGAAAAGCTGCATTGTGAAGGTAGAGGGCTTCGCCAAGAGGGAGGAGGTTGTAAAGGTGCTGCTGAGGGTAAAGGGAGAAAACGCTTGGGAGGTGTTAGAGAAATTGCCTTCGCACTGCGAGGGTGTGTCCATCTCTTCGAAAGAGGCGAAGGTCCTCATTAAGGAGCACACCTGTCTGGTTGCGATTCCCATCCTCGAGTCCGGCTGTGTCATTACAGGAGTTGACGTCAGCGAATCTGAGCTTGTTTGGAGCATAATCTGCGATGACGAGGGCTTTATCGCCCTGCTTGAAAACCTTGAGGGTGTTGACTTCGAGCTTATTTACAAAGGCAAGCCCTCCGGCAAGGACGAGATAACTTACAGGGAGGAGGAAATCCTGAAAATTGCCCTCGAAAAGGGATACTTCGATTTCCCGAAAAGGGTAAAGCTCGAACAGCTTGCAGTGTGGTATCCCAAATTATATTTACACTTTCCCTTCAATCCCACCACCTCCTCACGAACCACATAACTCTCTCTGGAGGAAGCTTGT